>Ga0206125_10000268_pt1 | contig 69777 bp, 65 predicted proteins | sample Helgoland_Spring_4_FD_148598 | JGI IMG/M metagenome (GOLD analysis project Ga0206125, IMG submission 148598) | Pelagic subsurface seawater microbial communities from Kabeltonne, Helgoland, North Sea - Helgoland_Spring_Bloom_20160331_1 | ecosystem: Environmental > Aquatic > Marine > Epipelagic ...
GTTGCGTGCTGTGATGCCGTAGCTGCGCAGAAAAACCCTTAGGTTGTCTAGTTGAGCGGTAGGGTCGAGTGTTATGAGCAAGGCAGATTGTTGCCGGTCCCAGTATTCCTTGAGAATGCTTAGTTCGCGCTCATTAAGGTCATATGCTGGGCCAATCAGAGCAAGAGCCTCGGCGTCATTAGGGATGTTGTCTATGTCTGCTAATCGAATAGGTCTTAGCTCGATGTTTTGTTGAAGTAGGATGCGTGCAAGTATGATCCATGCTGGCTCACCATCACTGGCTTGTAAGTTCATCTTATCAGCGGCAAGGTAAATTTTGCGAGGTGACCCTTCGATAGAGCTAATGAGGTTAGATGTGATCATATCCTCGTCCTGCCATGCTACGATGGTTTGGCTGTCATCCTGCAAATACAGATCAGAGACACGAATGGAGCGTATATAATTAGAGGGTTTTTTTTCAGTGGTATTAGCTTCAGTGCTATCCACAGCTTGTTGTGTCTCGATTGGATTTGAGGAATCGTTTAATTGGTTGTCATCCTCGGTATCAGTATTTTCGATGATGCCGTCCATGATGATCATGTCCTCAGTATATTGTATCCCGTAGATAGCCTCTAATTCCAAGGTGCGATCTGTTTGTCGCAGTGGATCAATGAATTCTAGTTTGATAGCATTTCCTGCCAATCGCTGGTATTCATCTAGTAAATGGTAAACCCTTGAATAGTGCGGTGATGTGCGCCGCATGACTACGAAGGTTTGCACGGGGGAGGTGCGGCTTTGAAATGCAGAACTTTTTAGGAATTTTTGACTGAAGTCTGACAGAGTAAAATTTCTTTTTTCGGTCAGGTCGTAACGCTGATGTTTTGAGCAACTGAGGTAGTTGGCTGCTGCCAGAGCAATCACAAAGAGAACTACTTGGACGATGACATTGACCGTTTGTCCTGCACGCTTTACGGGACGTGCTGGTGAGCTGTTTGCTGATGCTTCAGACATAAGGTAGCTAGGTAGATATTAGGATTTCCAACGCCGAAAATCTAAGGTCAAGTTTGTAAGAAATAGGAAAAAGGCAGCCATGCTGAGGTAATATACAATAGGTCGGCTATCAATGACTCCACGCGTGAATAGGCTCAGATGCTCTTGCATGGCTACGTAATGAAATACAGAGACGGCCTGAAATCCTTCACCTGTGTAATAGGGAACGAAACCTAAGAAAAATAGAATGACGATAATCGCAATGGTGATGATCCCTGAGACAATTTGACTAGAACTCAAAGTCGATGCAAAACAACCGATGGCTAGGAGAAAGCTGCCTATGAGGAGAAGGATTACATAGCTTGAGATTAGATGACCCATCTCTAGCGGGGGTGGATTGCCAGTTACGGCCGTGAATATTTTGAGGTGTAAGAGGATGGGGGACCACAGCAGGGCATAAAATACAAAAGCGGCCATGTATTTAGATGTTACAACTTGGCTGCTTGTAACTGGAGCCGTCATTAAGGTTTCGAGAGTGCCAGTTTTTTGCTCTTCAGCAAAAAGGCGCATGGTGAGAAGCGGGAAAATGAACAAAAAGTAAAACCAGAAGTTTGGTGAGCTAAAGGCAATAAAAAGAAAGTTTTCACTCAGAGGGGCGTCTTTCATTTTCTCCATCGCGGTTGTCATGGAGAGACCTTGCATAAGTGACACAAGCCCCAAGATCACCCAACCGAATGGTGTCAGAAAAAAGTTTTTGAATTCCTTGCTGAAGAGTATGAAAAAAACACGCATAAAAGCTGGATATGGGCTACATGGGAGATAAGCGAATTTGGCTCAAGGTGAAAGGGAATAGTCGCCTTAAACAAGGTTTTCGGGGCCAAATGCATGAGGCAAGAGCATATTAAGTGTCGTCTCGTGATGAATGAGTCCTCTTTCATCTGCTAAATAGACTCGCATTGAGGGATTGAACTCATGGAGCGCTTGTCGGCATGCTCCACAGGGACTGCCAGAGCCGGGTAGTGAGAGTGCTATCGAGTGGATAGATTTTTGGCCATCAGAGATAGCCTTATACAAAGCCACACGCTCAGCGCACATGCTCATCCCATAAGAGGCATTTTCGATATTACAACCGTCGTAGGTGTTTCCGTCACCACCTAATACAGTAGCACCAACCTTGAATTTTGAGTAAGGCGCGTAAGCTAACTCCCGTGCTGATGCTGCTTGTTTTGCTAATTCCGTTGGGCTCATGATGCAATTGAGTTCTCTGCTATGATCAGTTTGGTGGCATCAAGAGCGATACGCATCATTTCCTCGAAGCTGGATTGTCGATCTTCAGGGCTTGAAGACTCTCCAGATCGAATATGATCTGATACAGTGCATATGGTTGCAGCTTTTGCTCCATACTGAGCAGCAACACCGTAGAGGCCCGCAGCCTCCATTTCAACGCCGAGAATGTTCATCTTCTCCATGGTGTCAAACATTGTGGAATTGGGAGTATAAAATAGATCAGAGGAAAATAAATTGCCATTCATCACATCAACTTTCAGTTCATCGGCTGCCGCGTTGAGAGCTTTGATTAAACTATAATCTGCAACAGCAGCGTAATCGTGGCCTTGGAAACGTTGCCGGTTCACGCCTGAGTCAGTGCTGGCGCCAATGCCGATGATGACATCACGTATCTTGATAGACTCTTTGACAGCGCCACAGCTGCCGACACGAATAAGGTTTTTTACTCCATATTCCGTAATAAGCTCTTTTGCATAGATAGAGATGGACGGTATGCCCATACCGCTTCCCATCACAGATACATGAGTACCTTCATAAAGGCCAGTATAGGCGAGCATGTTACGAACGCTGTTGACCTCTTTGATATCGGTTAAGAAATTTTCAGCGATGTGCTTTGCACGGAGAGGGTCTCCGGGAAGTAGGCAAGTTTCGGAGAAATCGCCTAGCTTGGCATCGATATGTGGTGTCATGCTACGTTTATATCTTTTAAATGTTTAAAGATCCAGTGGTTTACCGTGTTCAAATGGAGATAAATTGAACGTCTTAGCGATAGTTTGAGCAATGTCAGCGAAGCTCTCTCGAAAACCGTGGTTTATTGAGGGTGCATTTTGCTGGTAGAGCAGTATGGGCACATGTTCGCGGGTATGATCTGTTCCATGCCAACTAGGGTCGTTACCGTGATCGGCAGTCAGAATCAGCAAATCATCTGGATTCATTTTTGTGTAAAGCATAGGAAGATGGCGGTCAAATTCCTCGAGAGCTTCGCCATAGCCAATGATGTCACGTCGATGTCCGTAGAGGGCATCAAAATCGACAAAGTTCGTTATGATGATGCTTCGAGGGTCTTCGCTTCGGGCTGGCTGATCCATTACTGCAAGCGTCTCGCACCAGAGGGCAGGGTGTCCCGATGCTCTTATTTCCTTGGTCATGCCAGTGTGGGCAAAGATATCGCCTATTTTACCTATTCCGGTAACCTTGCCACCATCGGAAATCAGTTTTTCGAGTACCGTTGGGCTCGGTGGACTTATGGCGTAGTCATGGCGGTTTCCGGTTCGCTTAAATGTATCCTTACAGGTGCCTGTGAATGGACGTGCAATGACTCGGCCAATATTTAGAGGCGTGAGTAATTCGCGGCAGTATTCACAAAGACGGTAGAGGTTCTCGAGGCCAAAGTGTTGTTCGTGGCAGGCAATTTGAAATACGCTATCTGCAGATGTATAGAAGATGGGTTTGCCAGTTTTAATGTGTTCCTCGCCTAATCTCGCTATAATTTCTGTGCCTGAGGCATGACAATTACCTAAGTAGCCGGGTATTCCTGACCTGTTGATAATGTTTTTTAGTAAGTCATCGGGGAATGAATCCTCTTTATCCGGGAAATAGCCCCAGTCCCAGAGCACTGGTACCCCTGTCATTTCCCAGTGGCCACTGGGGGTGTCTTTGCCAGATGAGATTTCTTTGGCGCAAGCGTAAGAGCCAATAAGCTCTGCTGGAGGGGTAATACCGGCAGGGAATTGTGCTGTACTTGTATGATATGCGTGGGCCAGACCGAGTTCGCATAAATTGGGCAAATTGAGTCCCTTACGCATATCAAAGGCTTTTGCAATATGTCCAAGGGTATCTGCTCCAGCATCACCAAATTGCTCTGCGTCCGCAGAAGAACCTATACCTAGGGAATCCAGCACCAAGATGATGATACGGTTGATGTCGTGCATGCTGGATTAGAGGTGAACGGTGCCTAGCGAAGTACTTCGTAAATGACTGGGAAATCATTTCCCGGTTTAGCTTCAAAAGATACCGCATTTTTGATCTGTTGTGCAGCCTCTTGCCACGAAGTTTCACAATTAGCGTGAATGATAGCCAGAGGTTCATCAGATGAATCGCCCAAGGAGATTACTTTTTCTAGGCCAACTGAGTTATCGATTATGTCCTCTACGTGAGTTCTTCCGCCACCAAGGCTAATAACTGAAAGCCCGAGCGTGCGTGTGTCGATCTTATCCACATAACCTGTATTATCGGAGAATACTGGGCGGACGATAGAAGCTTTTGCTAAATGCCGGTCATGGTTTTCAATGAGATCGGTGGGGCCGCCCAGTAAGCTTATCATCTCGCCAAAGATGTCAGCGGCTCTACCGCTGTCTAAAGCCGTGTTGAGCATGCTAACGGCATGGTCATTGCTGTCAGCAAGCTCTGAGAGAACGAGCAGCTCGGAGGATAAAGCAAAGATGACTTTTTTTAGCCGTGGTGCTTGTGCTTTACTGGTCAGGAAGGCAATGGCTTCAGATACTTCTAATGCGTTGCCCGCATTGTACCCAAGGCACTGGTTCATATCGGTCAGTAATGAGCTTGTTTTGACCCCAGCAGCATTAGCCACTTGGGTAATGCTCAGTGCAAGCTCTCGCGCTTTATCGTAATCGGGCATAAATGCCCCTGAGCCTGTTTTGACATCCATAACAAGACACTCCAATCCCGCTGCAAATTTTTTTGAGAGAATGGAAGCAGTGATAAGAGGAATGGATTCAACGGTGGCGGTGATGTCACGTGTGGCGTAAAAGCGTTTGTCCGCTGGGGCAAGGTTGCCTGTTTGTCCTATGATAGCTACACCGCATTGACTTACCGTTTTGCAGAATAATTTGTTGTCTGGGGTGGATTGATATCCCGGGATCGAATCCAGCTTGTCGAGTGTGCCGCCAGTATGCCCCAGGCCCCGGCCAGAAATCATTGGCACGTAACCGCCACATGCCGCAATGAGAGGTCCTAGGATGAGTGACACGCCATCACCGACACCACCAGTGGAGTGTTTGTCGATAACTGGACCAGCTAGATTGAGATCTTGCCAATCGATTACGTCACCCGTGTCTCGCATAGCCAGAGTTAAGCTGGCTGCTTCGTCAGAATCCATTCCTTGAAAGAAAACAGCCATCGCAAATGCGGCGATCTGCCCTTCGCTCACTGAGCCACTGGCGATGCCGTTAGCGAAAAACTTAATTTCCTCATTGCGTAGAGTGAGCCCATCGCGCTTGCGACGTATGATCTCTTGGGGGAGCATGAACTAGGAGAAAAGTTTACTGATCATTGGCCATGCAAGTGAACCTAAATAGATGCCGACAATACCCATGACGCCGGCAAAGGCATTGGGGGCAGGCAAGGGTAGTTTGAGGGCGGTGAATAAGATGCCGACAACGAGCCCAGTAAGCAGTGAGAGAACTACAACATTTATCATGCTTCTAGCTATACAGCGAGCGGGGCATGAGGTCGAGTGTCAGGTCTCGTTTTTTATAGGATTACTTTCATCATGGGGAGATGAAAATTTATTGCTCCGAGAGATATCCTTTACTAGTGCCCCAACAGATTAAATATCGGCTGAGGATAAATACCGAGAATAAGAATGGCAGCTGTCAGTATAATGAGCACAAACTTTGTGATGCTCGGAACAGTGATTGGCAAATCGCTTTGTGCTGTGTTCCAATACATCGATTTCACGACTTTGAGGTAGTAATAGAAGCCAGCAGCAACACTGATAAATGCAATGCTGAGTAACCACCATGAGGTATCACTTGCTATTGCTGATTTGAAAATAAAGAATTTACCCCAGAATCCTGCGGTCAGCGGTATTCCAGCTAGCGCAGCCATGGCGATTGTAAGTGTAAAGGCAAGTATTGGGTTGCGCTTGCTGAGCCCGTCAAAGGCTTCTAGTTCATCGCTGTTCTCTTCCGAGCGGATTAGGGCTAGCACGAAGAAGGCAGCAAAAGTCATCAGCAGGTAAGTACCCAAATAAAAGGATACAGATGCATAATCTTGGGCTGCGACACCCATGAGTAAGAAGCCTGCATGAGCAATAGAGGAGTATGCTAATAATCGTTTGAAGTTGCTCTGAGCTATAGCGGCGAGGTTGCCATAGAGAAGTGTGGCACCAGCCATGATTAGCAGAACGTTGCGAAGTGCGCCACCAGTAGCCTCTGCTGCCAAGAAAGGTGATAAGATCGTCATCAAGACAAGAAAGCCTGCCGCCTTGGAGGCAACTGAGAGAAATGCTGTGATGGGTGTTGGGGCACCTTGGTAAACATCTGGAATCCAGAGTTGCATCGGAACTGCTCCAACCTTGAATCCAAGTGCAATTAGCATAAGGGCTATGCCAAACAACAGGTAGTTTTGGTTGTAATCGCCATTCTCAAGAATGGCTTTGTAGAGAGTGATGTCTGTGGTTCCCATTGTACCATATACCCAAGCAATACCGTAGACGAGGAAGCCGGTAGATAGGGCGCCGAGAATGAGATACTTAACGCCAGCTTCAAGCGATCCGACATTCCGGCGCATGAAGGCAACCATCACGTAGAAAGTGATGGTAACTAGCTCGAGAGCTACGAAGATAGAAACGAGGTCTGTTGCGGAGGCCATCCACATCAGGCCGGCACAAGCAAAAATGGGTAGGCAGTAGAATTCGCCAGTAGCTGAGTCGTCAACATCCCCGGTAGTAAATTTAGTGAGCACCTTGCTGAAGTCGACGGACATTAGAAGCACAAGAATGGTGCTGATTACTGCAATGATTTTGTAGAAACGTGCAGTTTCGTTATCGCTGTAGAAACGTTCCATCCATTCAGGTACAGGGCAGCAAGAGGGTGCTGGACAAAAGAGCATCGTGAGAATGACGGCTAGTCCTGCAGCGGCAATGAGGCCGATCTGTGATTTGTTGCCTTTGGAAAAGGCCTCAAACATCAGCAGGACTAGGCCAAAGCCGACGGTGATGAATTCAATAAGGTGCGCTTGCATGATGATGAAATGAGCTGAAAATTCCTCTAATTATAATCAGTGGGAGAGGAACTGGAGAATGATTTTTGGATAGATGCCAACAACGAGCAGTGTAATGGCTAAGATGTAAGAAGGTATTTTTTCACAGTAGTGAATATCACTAGCATTTTTTGTGGCTTTGACTAGCGGACCTTGGAATGTGTTTCGGTAGGCGCGTAGCATGTAAACAGCACTTATGACCACGCCCCATAGAGCAATAATTGTAGTAATTTGAACCCATCCCATTTTCTCTCCAGGCGTCCAATCTGCAAAGCCGGCGAAAAATACCATGACCTCACCCGCAAAGTTGGCTAGTCCTGGAAGTCCGATTGACGCCATGCCAGCTAATCCAAATAGAAATGCTAGAGCAGGAGCTGTTTTGGCAAGACCACCAAGCTGCCTTATCTCGAGTGTGCCTGTTCTTTCTTCTACGATTGAAGTCAGTGAGAATAGAAGGGCGATTGAAATGCCGTGAGCGAACATGAGTAGCACAGCGGCCGGCTCTGCGATGCTGTTGTCAGGATTAGCTGAGAGTGCAGCGATAGCCAGGAAGATGTAACCCATATGCATGACAGATGAGTTGCCCAACATGAGGTCGAGGCGCTTCTGATTGATCGTGACAAGTCCAACCCAAATGATGTTACCCAGCAAGAGAACGCAGATCCATGGCAGCCAGTGGAGCATGCCTTGTGGGGCAACTTTCATGCCGATTACAAGCAGTCCATAAAGGCCAAACTTCTTCATCACTCCAGCATGGAGCATTGCTACTGGTGTTGGCGCACTTGCGTATGCTGGAGCAGCCCAGCTGTGAAGTGGAAACAAGGAGACGAGCGTGCCAAAGCCAATAATAAGTAGCAATGCGACTGTGTTTTGAGCTGCAGCTGGTATTTCTTTGAGGTCGCTGAAAGCAAAGCTGCCTGTATGTGCTGTAGCTACTAGCAGGCCTGCGAGCAAGATGATCGAGCCAAAGGCAAGATAGATCGTTATTTTCCACGCAGCTTCCTTACGGTCGCCACGTCCCATGATGCCGATCATAAGGAAGGTGGGAATCAAGGCCAGTTCATGGAAGGCATAAAAGAAGAAGATGTCTGTTGAGAGGAATGCTCCGATAGCTCCTGCGGCAATGAATAGTGAGCTAGAATACCATAGCTTCTCACGACCTTCAGGACATTTGCCGCTGTAAACCGCGGCAAGAGTTACGATAACACTGAGTATTAGCATGACGGCACTGATGCCGGTAATGCCCAGTGAGAGGTTGATGTTGGGGTCTGCTAGGACTTGTAAGCTGAAGCCGTCGCTGCAGGCAGGACATGAAAGTGCGTAGGTGGCAACCAAGATATTAGCAAGCGAGGCGATGACCGCCGAGAGTCGAGCTGGTAGCCCACCGAGGATGCCTACGGCAGCCAAGAATGGTATGAGAATGAGAGCGAGTAGCATGGTATGAAAAAAATAGACCTAAATGTTATGATGCAAAGACGGCGAAGTAGATGACAAGTAGGGCTCCGACGGCCATCAGAAATGCATAGCCACTGAGGCTTCCTGATTGAGCATATCGACGGAAAAAATTGCCAATTCCAGCGGCGGAGCGCGATAATCCACCCACGATGATGGTGTTGATAATAAAGGCGTCAAAGAAATGAACGATAGCGGCTAAGGCATCTTGGAAAATTTTGACGACCCAAGCGTAGATCTCGTCAAAGTAGAATTTGTTACGGAATAGGGGGATGCTTAGTGGGTCCTTCTCTTTTCCCGCATACATCACGAATGCTAAAACGGCACCGATGACAAACGCTGCGATTGAAGTCCAGAATACGGGGTCATCAAAATGTGGCATTACGTCAAATTCAAGAGTCCATGATGACGGAACAGGAAAGATCTCCACAATGTGTGGCGCCGCAAATGACATGATCGCAAGAATGATGAGCGGAACAGACATGATGAGCGATACTTCAGTAGCTTCTTGCGAACCATGTTCTCTAGGTTTTCCAAGAAATGCGACGATGAACAAACGAAACATGTAGAAGGTAGTGAGCAGAGCCACAAATGCAGCAACCCAGAATAAGGGTTGATGGTGGGCTGCGTGGAGTATGCCTTCCTTAGAGTAAAAGCCAGCGGTGAAAGGAACAGCGGTGAGTGCCATGGTGCCAATGAGAAAGGTGATGGCTGTGATCGGCATTTTTTTGAGAAGGCCACCCATTTTCCATATATCTTGTTCGTGATGGCAAGCATAGATGACAGCGCCTGAACCAAGGAATAAAAGGGCTTTAAACCATGCATGCGTAAATAAGTGGAACATACCAGCCTCTGGAGCAACCAGGCCCACAGCCATAACCATATAGCCGAGTTGGGAGAGGGTTGAGTATGCGAGGATTTTCTTGATGTCATTTTGCTGCGTGGCCATCAAGGCTGCGACCAGTGAAGTGATGCCTCCGATCCAAGCGATCGTTTCTGATGACCATGCGGGGAGAACTTCGGTGCCTATCGAAACATAGAACCGCGCCATCATGTAAACACCTGCCGCGACCATGGTTGCGGCGTGAATGAGAGCGGAAACTGGAGTTGGTCCCTCCATAGCGTCGGGAAGCCAAACGTGAAGGGGTAGTTGAGCGGATTTTCCTATCGCACCGCAGAAAATCAGCAATACGACCATGCCAGTCAGGCATGTGCAGAGGGGCGAAAACTGGCTGCCGTTCATGTCAGCAAATACCACCGTGCCCATAATTCCCCAGAGCATGAGGATTCCGATCATGAATCCAAAGTCACCAATGCGGTTGGTGAGAAAGGCTTTTTTGGCTGCATCTGCAGCGGAGTCTTTGTGATACCAGTGACCGATGAGTAAATAGGATGATAGGCCAACAAGCTCCCAAAAGATAAACATCATAATGAAGTTTGAGGCCAATACGATGCCCGTCATGGAGAACATAAACAAGGAGAGGCAACCGAAGTAGCGTGCCTTGGCCTCATCGTCTTTCATGTAACCGAGTGAAAATACGTGAACGAGCACACCTATCCCAGCGACTACGATCATCATACCTTTAGAGAGTTGGTCAAGCTGCAGTCCGATTTCGAGATTGAGTCCAGCAACGTTGATCCAGTCGAGTGCGGTGACGGAGGTGTCGCTACTGAGAATCGATAGAGAAATGAGCAGTGTCGCGATGACGGATAAAGTCGATAATAGCGCAGATGCTGTAGCGCTGCGCTTTAGTCCCAGCTGAATAATAACAGCACTAGTGATTGGGAGGATGAGAAGTAACCAGGGATTCATTTGTTGAAATCTTGATGCGCTTTTGAAGCTTGTGATGGCTGATGTTGCTATTCTAACCCTTCAGTGAAGTTAGCTCGTCAGTGTGAATAGTTTGTCTGGCACGGTAGAGAGAGACGATGATGGCTAAGCCAACAGCAACCTCGGCAGCAGCAACCGTGATGATAAAGAATACCAGCATCTGGCCGTCGTAGTCTGGGAGGCCTTTGCTCGTTACATTGAAGCGAGAGAAGGCAACCAAGGTTAGTGATGCTGCGGCAAGCATCATCTCTAGGCACATGAATATCACGATGATGTTACGCCTGATAATGACACCGCCTAGACCAATAGAAAATAGTAGGCCTGAGATGATGAGGTATTCGTTAAGGGAAGGAGTGGGCATGATAGCTGCAGTGCGAAGTTTATAGTTCAGCCTTGATCTGGGGCGTTGGTGCCTTTGTCACTGTCGCTCTGAGCGATAGATTTTTTTGACAACGCAACACAACCGACTGTGGCGACAAGTAAAAGAACGGCGATGACTTGTAGTGGGAAATTGTATTCGGTGAAAAGCTTACGACCAATGAGGTGGATATCAGGTAGGCTTCCGCCGGATAGTTTCTTGTAAATGACACTGTTTTGGTCGTAATCCTCAGCGGCAACAGTAAGACTTAATGCGGGTGCTGATGGTGATTTCTCATCGCTAACAAGAATGCCAGCAAGTTGGATAAGCAATACAACAGGAATTAAAATGCCAGCCGTGAGGGCAATGCCTTTGCGTGGATGAGCCTCTTCATCTTTAACATCCAGTAGCATGATAATGAAGATAAACAGGACCATGATAGCTCCAGCGTAGACAAGGATTTGTAGGATACCGACAAAGTAGGCGTTCAGTCCGATAAAGATGCCTGCGAGCCCGAGGAAGCTTAAGACCATTGATAACGCTGACGATACAGGGTTGCGCATGAAGACAACCATAAGCCCGCCAGTGAGCATCATGGCCGCAAAAATATAGAAAATAGGTAATGGCATTTTTTTATGAGCTGAAAATTATTTGATCTCGTTCCATTTGTTGACCAGACCTGTGCGAACACCTCCAATTTCGTAGAGGCGCTCTTTATCGTTCACCATTTCAGAACGGGATAGGCCTGTCATAGCGTAGTCTTTGCGGAGGTAGATAGCTTGCTCTGGGCAAACTTCCTCGCACATTCCACAGTAGATGCAGCGGGTCATATCGATATCAAACTCTTCGGGGCGTTTCTCCACTTTAGCCCATGGATCATCAGATTCTATCTCAGTGGGGATGATGGCAATTGCCTTGGGCGGGCAGATGAACTCGCAAAGCTGGCACGAGACACAACGCTCGCGGCCTTTCTCGTCAGTAACAAGGGCTGGAACTCCACGATAATAGTCTGGAAGCTGGTCATCCCATTTAGTTTCGGGATACTGCATCGTAATTCCTAATCCTGAGGAATTGAAGTTTCTCTGAGCGCCAGGTGTTTTACCCAGAACGGCTCTTAGTGCGTGACCAAAAGTGATACTGAGACCTTTGATGACTGCCGGTAAGTAAAGCTTCTCGGCTAGAGTTAGCTGAGGACGTTTGATTTTGATAGTGGCCATGTTCTGTGGTCTTAAGGGATGAGCGTGAGGACTAATTCAGCAGCATAATGATGCCGGCGGTGATGAAGATGTTAACCAAGGCGAGTTCGAAAAAGACTACCCAACCAAGCTTCATAAGCTGATCATAGCGGAAACGGGGGACAGTCCAGCGAACCCAAATGAAGAATATGACGAAGGCAATAACCTTGGTGAGGAATATGAGGAGGTGGAGGAGTCCTCCAAATGCCATGTTTGAAATCGCGGTGTCTAGACCGAAGCCAAGAGACCAACCGCCGAAGAATAGGGTGACGATTACCGCTGAGCCGACAATCATTGCCGCATATTCTCCCAAGAAGAAAAGGGCGAATTTCATCGATGAATACTCTGTGTGATAACCACCGACAAGTTCGGTCTCGCACTCGGGAAGATCGAAGGGCATGCGGTTAGTTTCAGCGAAAATAGAAGTTGTGAACACGATGAAGGAAATGCCTAGCGGAATCATCAGTAGCCACTGTTCTTTGCAGTTTTGCCAATAGCCCGCATCAAAAATACTGCCGTGTTCATTCCACAAAGGGAGAAGTGTCCAGCCATTGTTTGCCTGTGATTGAACAATGTCAGACAAGTTGAGCTGGCCAAAGACCATTAAAATAGGAATGAGCGAGAGGCCCAGTGAGATCTCATAAGAGATCATTTGCGCACACGATCTTACTCCTCCTAAAAAGGAATATTTGTTGTTGGATGCCCAACCTGCAAAAGTGATCCCGTAGACGCTGAGTGAGGCGATGGCAAAAACAAAGAGGGGGCCGGCGTCGATATCGGCGATGACGAGTTTAACGGGTTGGTCAAATACAGTGATGCTGCTGCCAAATGGAATAATGCATATGCATAGAAACGCTGGCGCAGCAGTGAGGGCTGGAGCAATCCAAAAGAAAAATTTACGCACGTGTGCGGGAACGAGGTCCTCTTTGAGGAAGGCTTTTAAACCGTCCGCTAATGGCTGGAGTAGGCCGGAAAAGGGGATGTCTTTCTTCGCTCCAAACAGGGTGAGAGGAATACCCACGCGGTTAGGACCGACTCGATCCTGTATAATGGAGGATACCCGACGCTCTGCATAAGTTGAATACGCGATAATCGGTAAGGTGCATACAAAAGTGAAGACGATGATCTTAACCGCTGTAGTGAGGATGAGGAAGATGATTTCAGGATCCATTGTATGGAGTGATCAGTTGAGTGGTTAACCTACGATTTCGCCGCTTGCGATACGCTGATTTTCGCGGTCGAGAAGAGGAATGGTGATATTGGTATCAATGAGAGCTTCGCCAAGTTCGCTGATGGTAGAAAGTGTTTTGCCTTCTAGCTGTGGAATGGTGTTGGAGATGATTTCTGATAGTTGATCCACGCTGAGGGGGGCTTGTTCTGGTGCTTCACCGCTGATTGATAAGACGATATCGCTGATGATTTCCCAGTCGTCTCGTGCGTCTGCTGGTGGCGTGCATGCAGCATTCAGCTTTTGGAGGCGTCCAGTCACGTTGATCATGCTGCCACGTTTCTCAGCTGAACTTGCTCCAGGGAAGACAATGTCACTTGCTTGAGCTGTTGCGTTCGTTGTGTTGAAGATCGAAACGAGAAGTTCGAGAGAGTCAATGTCTTCGGCGGAAAAGCCTGCTGCTAGTAAGTCTTCTGAAGCTACAATTAGTGCTTTAATGGTGCCATTGCTGACACCATCTTTGATCTCCTCGAGTTGATGGCTTGGATTATCGAGGCCAAGAATGAGACCTGCTCCCGTGGTGTTGGGGTTTTGGTCTCCTGATATTAGTAACTTATCTGGGGTCTGTGTGTGAGGGATAATACTGATCGACTCAGTCTCCAGCTCTGCAGCTAATGTGCGCATCATGAAGAGCTCCTCGTTGGTCTGCTGACCTGAGGCGATGATTGCGATTTCACTGCTTTCAAATTGTTTGAGGGCGTCACCGGTAGCTGCAATAGCATTGCTCCAACAGGTTTCTTCATGAACCTCGTCAGCCTTGATGAGTGGTGAAGTTAAGCGATTGTCGTGACTTGGGCATGTGTAGCTCAGGCGGTGACTGTCAGGCATCCAGCAGGAGTTAACTGCGTCGTTTTGGCGTGGGGTGACGCGGAATATTTTGTTGCCTCTGGTCCAAATGCTGATGTTAGTGCCGGTTCCGCAATTGGTATCGATACTCGAGGTTTCCTTGAGGAACCAGGTTCGCATTTGGAATCGGAAGTCATTTGAGGTCAGTGCTCCGACAGGGCAGAGATCAACGGTGTTGAGGCCGTAGTTGTTGCTGAGCTCTCTTCCCGGATAGACACCTACCGTGGTGTGGGTGCCCCGCTCTGAGAAACCTAAGACGGGTTCTTCGGCAACCTCGTCCATAAAACGAATGCAGCGTGAGCACATGATGCAGCGTTCGTCATCTAATCGAACTCGTGGCCCAATTTTAACATTCTTCGGCTTTTTGACTTTGTCCTCTTTGAAGCGCGAGCTGCCTTTGCCGTGTTCTACGGAGAACTCCTGAAGGCTGCATTCGCCAGCTTGGTCACAGATGGGGCAATCTAAGGGGTGATTGATGAGCAGAAACTCCATGACTCCTTCACGGCATTTTTCTACCAAGGCTCCTTGAGTGCGGATGCCCATGTTTTCGCTAACCGTATTGGCGCAGGCAATGACAGGGCGAGGCATCCAGCTGATTTCCTGAAAGCCATTCTCATCATAAGATAGTTCTTCGCTTGGGTTGGGGCGTGGTGGCATGCCCATTTGAACCAGGCACATCCGACAGTTACCTGGTGAGGAAAGTTTGGGGTGATAGCAATAGTGGGGAACTTCCTTTTCTGCTAGCTTGCAGGCTTCGATCATTCGAGTGCCTTGGGGCACTTGAATCCAGTGCCCATCAACCTGAATGTTGACCATGCCTTTTTCAGCTGCGGTATCTTTCGGGAGCTTGGTGGTAGTAGAATCGCTCATTTTGATAATATGCTGGTTAGTCTCGGGTAGCTTGGCTTATTGGTTGATGAAAGCGAGTTGACGTTTTGCTTCGTCGGAGAGGTATTCGTTCTCCTCGGAGGTTTCAGCTTCAAGTTCATCACGAAATTTAGAAATGATGGCTTCCACGGGCCATGAGGCTGCTTCGCCAAAAGCACAGACGGTACGACCATCAATTTGATACGCAACATCTTCAAGGGTTTGAACATCTTCAGGGGTAGCTTGGCCGTTGGCAATGCGGTCTGAAATCTTGCGCATCCACATGGAGCCCTCGCGGCAGGGGGTGCACTGACCGCACGATTCATGCGCATAAAAGTGGTTAATATTGTTGAGTACCCATGAGATTTTCCGCGAATCATCCATGACGATCACGCCACCAGATCCAGCCATTGAGCCACATGCGGCAATGGTATCGAAGTCCATTGGGATGTCGTAGAATGAAAGGTTTCGTTGAGAGCCGTCAGGGTTGTTGATTTCGTATGTTTCCTCACAGCGCATGATTTTGGCTGATGAGCCCCCGGGGATGACGGCTTTGAAGCTTCGCCCGTCTTTGGGGCCGCCGCAGACGTCATTGAGAAGTTCGCCCATGGTTATTTTGCCAACTTCAACCTCGTAGTAGCCAGGTTTCTTAACATCGCCAGATACACAGAGGATGCGAGTGCCTGTGTTACGGGGAGTTCCCAGTTTGGCATATTCTTCACCTCCCATACCGATGATGTGCTTCACGTGGCACAGGGACTCCACATTGTTGACGATAGTTGGAGACATGTAGAGGCCAAGTGCAGCCGGGAAATAAGGTGGCTTGATCCTTGGGTATGGCCTTTTGCCTTCGAGAGATTCGATGAGTCCAGTTTCTTCTCCGCATATATATGCGCCTGCGCCGCGATGGAGATAAATTTCGAGGTCGAAACCTGAGCCTAGGATGTCGTTTCCGATGAAGTTTTTGGCACGAGCTTCCTCAATCGCTTTCTCAAGAATTTCTGATGCATCCGGAAATTCCTCACGAATGTATATATAAGCTGTTTTAGCACCAACCGCAAAACATGAGATGATCATGCCCTCGAGAAGCTGGTGAGGATCTTGGTGAACAATATAGCGATCCTTAAATGTGCCGGGCTCCGATTCGTCACAATTACAAATCAAGTAGACAGGTTTGGTGTTGTTCGGTGGGATGAATCCCCATTTTACGCCGGTCGGGAATCCCGCTCCTCCACGACCTCTGAGGCCGGAGGTTTTGACTTCGTTTGTGATGGCTTGTGGTTCCATCTGGAAGGCTTTTTTAAGTTGCTCGTAGCCACCATCTTTAATGTAGCACTCGATTGAGTTGTCCCAACCTTCACGGTCGATATTTTTGAAAATCAATCGGTGTTCACGCTGGTCTGGTTCTTTGCCAGGTAGGTAAGTGATGTTGCTCATGATTGGGTGTCTAGTTAAGCTTTTAAGATTGAGAGGCGCTGCTGTACTTGTCGAGTAGACCCTGTGCGTCGTCAGGGTTTACGGCTTCGTGAAAATCGTCGTTGACCATGCAGACGGGCCCTGTGCCACAAGAAGCAAGGCACTCCGCAAATTCTACCGACCATTGTCCACACGGGGAAACGGCAATAGGATTGTGGTGAGAGTCACTCTGAGAGCGATCGATTCCAGTGAGCTCACACAAGCGCTCCATAAGTTCTGCTGAGCCCGTCATTGCGCATGATAGGGTGCGGCAGATGCGCATGTGATACTTGCCTGGAGCATGTTCACGTAATCCTGGGTAAAATGAGACCACCTCATGCACCTGCATTGGCTCTAGCTCTAGCTTGGAGGCAACCCATTCGGTTGCTTCAGTGTTGATGAAGCCAAAGTTGTGTTGGACGATGTGGAGCAATGGTAATACAGCGGAACGCTTTTTTTCGTCCGGGTATTGTTTGATTCGCTTGTCAGCCTCAGCGTCGATCTCAGGGGTGACAAGAAAAGATGGGAATGTGTTGTTGTCCATGTTGTGACTGGAAGAACAGAGTTATGTGATGCTGCTGAGTGGTTTTTTGTCGTGATTGTTATCTATCGCATTCACCCATGACGAAGTCGAGTGAGCCGAGGATAGCCGGCACATCTGAGATCATGTGTCCAGGGATGAGATGTGATAAGATGGACAAGTTCACAAAAGAAGGAGATCTGATTTTCATGCGATGTGGGACACCGCCACCTTTGGAATTGATGTAGAATCCAAGCTCGCCTTTAGGGTTTTCAGCGCCGAAGTAGACCTCGCCAGCTGGAGCCTCAATGCCTTGGGTAGCTACAATGAAATGATGAATTAGCTCTTCCATGCTGGTTAGCACTTTTTCTTTGGCTGGGAGCATATTTTTGCTGTCTGCTATGTTGACAGGGCCATCGGGCAAGTCTGCGATGACTTGGCGTATGATGCGTATTGATTGACGCATCTCCTCCATACGACACAAATAGCGGTCGTAGGAATCGCCATTTTCGCCGACTGGGATATCAAAATCGTAATTTTCGTAACCTAGGTATGGGTTGTCTTTGCGAAGGTCACGGGTGACTCCTGAGCCGCGAAGGCATGGGCCGGTCATGCCCCAAGTGATAGCGTCTTCGGCAGAGATAGTGCCGATATCAATCATGCGCTTGAGGTAAATCTTGTTTCGGTCGAGTAACTTTGAAATTTCATCAATCGACTGAGAGCACTCTACTAGGAAGGTTTCGAGGTTGGTTATGAAACCATCAGGTAGGTCGCGGATTTGCCCGCCAACTCTCGTGTAGGAGGTGGTGAAGCGCGCCCCTGTCAATTGCTCGCACAGATTGTAGGTCTTTTCACGCTCAGTGAAGGTGTAGAGAAAAACGGTCATCGCGCCAACATCCATGGCGCAGACGCCAACTCCCAACATGTGTGATGCGATGCGAGCGAGCTCACAACAGATGACGCGTATCGCTTGACCACGTGGGGGTAGCTCCCAGCCCATCAGCTTCTCAACCGCGCAGGCATATGCGACGTTGTTGGCCAACGGGGCAAGGTAATCTAATCTGTCGGTGTAGGGGACAAACTGATTGTAATGCATGTTTTCTGCAATTTTCTCATCTCCGCGGTGGAGGTATCCAACGTCAGGATCGCATTTGGTGACTATTTCACCATCCAGCTCCAATACTAAGCGCAGCACGCCGTGAGTAGCTGGGTGCGAAGGGCCCATGTTGAGCACCATTTTTTCACCGAGTAAGTCGTCGGTTTCTGCTTGATAATCAGAGTCGAGCCCAGCTTGTGTTTTAGCTGCGGTGTCGGGTGCTTGGTATGAAGTAGAATTCATGAGAATTTGCCAAGGAGAATGAGGGCCAGAATTGGGTAATAAGCAAGCACTTTGTGAAATATTTCACAAGCGGTCGATATAGCTGTCATCTCATTGGGTTGATTTGATCAAGTCTGTATTTACAATACATGGGGACATTTTACTTTGGTGATGCTAAATATTAAAACTCAAAAGCTACTGATGCTCACCTACACTAAAAGTCGATAAGTTCTACATCAAAGATAAGCGTCGCGCACGGTGGGATAAGGGGTGGGTAGCCATTGGCGCCGTATCCCAATTCATGGGGGATGATTAAGGTTCGTTTCTCGCCTTTGGTCATATCAGCGAATGCTTCATCCCAGCCATGAATCACCATGCCCATGCCAACAGCAAATACGAAGGGTTGTTTGCGATCAACCGAGCTGTCAAACTTGGAGCCGTCCAGTAAGTAACCAGTGTAATGAGCAGTTACGGCCTGACCTTTTGCTGGTTTGTCGCCGCCTTGACCTTTGTCTGTGACCACATACTTGAGACCAGACTCGGTGGTTTCAGCATTTGAATATTTTTCTGTGATTGTTTTTTCAGACACGTCAAATGGCTTATACACTATGCATACAATCTACAGCAGTAAATCTGCTTGAACATCACTCATGATGTCATCGCTGGTCATCGGTCATTGTTGAATATTCCCCCCCCAAAAAAGAAATCACTTGAAAGTATCTGAATTTTCAGTAAATACTGAAATTGATGAACGAAGTTAATGTTGCAGATAGTCAATCACTCGAGGAAGTGAGGGATAGTTTTATCGCTCAGTGGGGGACTTATGGGAGTCAATGGGGTATCAACAGGACAATGGCGCAAATACATGCGCTGTTAATGACCGGAACGGAAGCTCTTAGCACCGATGAGGTTATGGAGCGGTTGTCTGTAAGTAGGGGGAATGCGCACACAAACTTGAAAGAGTTAGTTTCATGGGGTTTGGTACGCATTGTGATTAAAAAAGGGGATCGCAAAGAATATTTTGATGCGGAGAGGGATGTTTGGAAAATATTCACCATCATTTTAAGAGAGCGCCAGCGTCGCGAGATAGACCCAGCACTTGAGTTGTTGAGGAATTGCCAGGAGAAAACACAGGGGTATGAAGGCGAAGAAGCTGAAGTATTTCGCAATCAAGTGAAGGAGCTCGAGAACTTTGTCAGCTTTGCACGCAACATCGGTCATAAGGTAGACAAACTTTCCTATGGTCCTGCTATGAAACTAGCCTCCAAATTTTTAAGTTAACGTCAAAACACAGAAAATAAATCACATTACACAACAGACCATTACTCATGAAAATCACTCAATTTAACAAATCTATGGACGTTTATTATGACGACAGATGTGCAATTTGTTCATCGTTTATCAAATGGCTAAGTTTTCAGCCATATGTTTGTAATATTACTTTTGTAAGTTACCAATCTGCTCGTGCTGAGGAATGGTTTCGTAGTCTTCCAGCCAATGAATCCGAGCGATCTTTAGCAGTTCGCAATGATAGCGGAGGTATGTATCGAGGTGATGCAGCATGGGTTCAATGCATGCTAGGATGTCTCAATCATGGCACTATAGGTGAGAGGTTGACTGCTCCAGCCCTGTCGACTGTCGCGAAGAAGGTCTGTCATCTGGCAGCAAAAAATGAGGATGAACTGTGGGAGCTTTTCTCGATTGCAAATGATGATGAAATCATCTCAAGGTTGGCGAAAATATCACTACCTCATTGTAAAGTTGATGACTCTGATGATGTCATGACAATTATGGCAGGTGTTCCTGATGGCATCATCTAGATACTATTCAGCATAGGAAAATAAGAGATTTTTTCTGAGTAATATATTCACAACATGAAGAAGCTGATTATTGCAGGTGCTAATGGTTTTCTCGGTCGCCACCTAACTCGTCACTTTCACGCTGCTGGATGGGAGGTTGTCGGTCTTGCAAGACGTGAGCAAGGGTTGCATCCAAGTTGCAGATTCGTAGCATGGAATGGCGAAACAATTGGTGATTGGTTCCACGAGCTCAATGGCGCTTGCGCTCTGATTAATTTGGCCGGCAGGTCGATCAACTGCAGGCATAACAAATCTAACCGGAAGCAGATCGTCGATTCGCGGGTCAACAGTACGGCAGTATTGGGAGAGGCAATCGCGCTCTGTTCTGATCCGCCTGAAGTATGGCTCAACGCTAGCACAGCATCCGTCTACGCTGATGCTGAAAAAAGTCCACAAGGCGAAGGCATGAAGTTAGGCGAGGGGTTTTTTGTCGATGTGGCCAAATCTTGGGAAGGGGCAATGATGGGTGCCGAGATCTCTGAGCACGTGCGCAGAATTGCTTTGCGCACCTCACTTGTCATGGCAAATGAAAAGGGGACAGTATATGATTATCTGTTGAAGCTTTCGAAGCTGTGCCTTGGTGGAGCTGTGGGTGGAGGCCGTCAAATGGTAAGCTGGGTTCATGTTGAGGACTACTGCAGAGCGGTAGAATGGTTGATAGCACATGATGATATCAGAGGTGTTATAAATATCACTGCACCTGACCCTTTGACAAATGCAGATATGATGAAGCGTTTTCAGAAGCTGGCCAAGAGGCCGATTGGTTTGCCCGCTACTGGCTGGATGGCTAGAATAGGAGCTTTCGTTTTGCGCACTGAACCCGAACTCATTCTGAAAAGTAACTGGGTTGTGCCGCGGAGGCTGTTACAAAATGGCTTTGTTTTTAGGCACCCTGAGATGAATCCATCTGACTGGTAAAAAGCGGTATGTAAATACGTTTCATTTGTTCACACACCCAGCTCGAAGAGCCGCTTGAAATTATCGTTGGTTTGTGATGTGTCTAAAAATTTAGATGCTTCAGCAGTAATGTTCCCAATATTTGCTGGGTGGTTTAGCCCAGATTCTAAGGGGTATTTAATATACTCGTTTGGGGGCTCCATATCCGGGGCATCTGTCTCGATCAAGAGACGCTCGGGTGGGATCTTTGTGAAAGTATTCCGAATGCTTTGCTTGCGCTCATGAAGAAAATATCCTGAAAAGGAAAAATAAGCACCAAGTGCCGCAAGCCGAGGAATAAGTTCAGCGGAGCCAGAATAGGAATGAAGTAGAAAGCCCCGATTGGGTAGGGGCTTGGATTCGAGTATTTCGAGCATGAGGCCCCAAGCCTTAAGGCAATGAATGCTCATGGGGAGATTGCGTTCTGTGGCGAGATTCAGTTGAGATATAAAAATATTGCATTGATTCTCGATATCGTAGTTTTTGATCCAACGATCGAGCCCGCATTCGCCAATGCAGGCGTGTGGGGTAATGTCCAAGTAGGTGGTAAGTTGATCCAGCCAATGGTCGCTCGGTGCTTGCCATGGGTGCAGACCGAACGAGGGGATAATGAGGTCAGGGTAGGTTTTGGCCAGCAGCGCTATTTTGGGCCAATCTTTTGGAGATGTTCCATTAACTACGCAGCGAGTGACACCTTGGGTAAGCATGGTCTCGATGAGTTCATCTCGAATATCATCAAAGCGTGGATCTTGGAGGTGATTATGAGCGTCTTGCACAGCGGATTAGTGCCTCTGAAGCCTGTTCCAGAGATTGCGAGGTGAAGTCCTCCATAGCGATGGTTTTTTGTGGGCTAGAATAGTTCGACTTGTCGTCACCTGCGCGACGATAAACGAGGTCGTAGTGATCACGTAATATCGACTCCACAAAGCTAGTCCATTGTTGATCATCAATTAGATTGTGCCATTTGGCGACCTGTTCCTTCCCACGTAGTTTTACCAGCCTGTTTAATAGTTTTTTCAGATGCTCTGAGTCTTCGGTGAAATGAGGGTAGTCATCGAGGAGGAAAGATGCGCGTTGGGATAGGGGGAGCTCAATATTAAAAACCTGCCCAGCTCCTAGTTTTTTCCATAGTGATGGTGGGCAATGAAGGCCGCCTATGCGATTGCTCTCGGCCTCAATAAAGATAGACCGTGAGCTGTCAATTTGAGATAGGGTGTGCCAAAGGCAGGTTTCAAAATGTTTTTGGCTGGGTTGTTTGCTGTTTGGCTCAAGGCCTAAAACAGATCCGCGGTGATTGGCTATACCTTCGAGGTCAATGATCTGTGCGCCCTTGTCGCGAAGGGTTTGGAGTAGGCGTGTTTTGGCCACCCCAGTTTGACCTGCTAAAATAGAAAGTTGAAAGTCTGGATTGGATAAGATCCGCTCAGTATCGAGGCTTACAAATGATCTGAATGCTTTGTAGCCGCCGTCTAATAAACGAGCCCTCCAACCCACAGAGCGCAGGATTTGTGCAAGAGAGTTTGAGCGCATTCCGCCCCGCCAACAATAGACTAATGGGGCGTATGTTTTGTCCTTATTGGCTAGGTGTTCACGAAGATGCCTGGAGGCATTAGTGGATATAATAGCGGCGCCAAGGCGCCGAGCTTCAAATGGGCTTTCTTTATAAATGGTGCCAACCTCAGCTCGCTCTACGTCATTGAGCACGGGTAGATTGATAGCGCCCGGAAGATGGTCCTCTGCGAATTCGGATGGAGAGCGTACATCAATGATTTCGGTGAATTCACCGAAATCATGAGGTAAGGTGATAGTTTCGACATGTTTCATGGCGAAACGCTGTTGCTGAGATTATTCTGCAGCTTCAGCCACAGGCTTGTTGCCCATGGCTGGTTTTTTGAGTGCCAGGTATGCGCTTGCCATGCCAAGAGCGATAATGATGATCCAAGCGGCCAAGCCTTTAATGATTTTTCGTTTTGCTAGAACTATACCTGCACCGAGTGCGAGCCAAATAACGATCTTAATAATGAGCCAGGTAGGAAATCCAGATCCGTAGACTGCTAGATAGACGTCCTTCATCTTAGCTTGCATGCCAAAGCCACCAAGTAAGATAAGTAGCAAGCCGATGCCGTGGCCGATGACAGCTCCTTTTGTTGTTTTGTCTCCTTTGAATAGGGATCCAAATGCAAAAAATAAAGTGAAGATTCCAGCGAAGTGGATTAGTTTATAGGTTTCGTAGCTCATAGTATTGGTGGTATGTTTAGTATTCGTTGGGTTGAGATGATTTAGCTTCTGAGATATCAAGAACATCTTCAAGCTTTTTGCATGTATCCTCCATTAGTTGGGCGAGCTCATCAATGATGGTTAGAATGGCATCACTGTAATTACCTTCGCTGAGTAATGGTTGCGCTTTACTAAGCACGTCATCGAGTTTTTTCCGAGCTAAAAATGGCTCTAGACCGTAGCCGACCATGATTGCGCAGTTAGCTTGATCTGTATCGAGACCCAGCAATATGTTATGATTCTTGCCACCTTTGTAGTCACTGGTGCTGAGCGCACCTTGATTGAAGAGCCAAAAGAGATGCGTTGCCAGGGAGTATTTAGGGTTGAAGTTATTGACAATAATATGCATTCGCACTTGAGGAAAGCGTTCGCCAAGTTTGACCAATGACCTGTTTATTTTTTTCTGAGCTTTTTTTTCAAGTGCTGAGAGGAAGTCATTGACGCCTAAAGATAGTAGCGGTACGGGACCAAGGAGTGCATTGGCACCTTTCAGCGATAGGCTGCAGTAGCTGCATTCCGAGCAATGTTCTGTTAGTTGAGTCTGGCAATATGGACACTGCATGTTGATGATCATAAGTGACATCAAGTCAGGCTAAAGCGAAAAGAAGATTTTCGGGCTAAAAAAAATCAGCGTCTGCAAGTGCGGCGCATTAGTAATGTCTTCAGGCGGCGGTGGAGCAGGGAAATAAGAATTTCAACAGGCGAGCTATCCTTTGCTTTTGTTCAGCTAGCGACGACACTTATCAAGAAGTCCTTGCAGGTAATGAGTGATCTCCTCAAGTCCGTTGCGCCACTCGCTTGGGCTAAGAATTGCCAGACATTCGCGAGCTTCGACGAGGATTTCTGATGCTGTGTCGAGAGCTGACGAAACTGCCCCCTCATATTCCGCAATGCCGACAAGTACGGGCAGATCCAAGGGCTCTTGCTCAATAATGCGTTTATTGAGCTGATCCCTCTGAGTCTTGTCGGCTTTTTCGAGTAAGTTTAGCAATGGTAGGGTTAATTTCCCTTTCTCCAAATCAGTGCGTAAGGTTTTACCTACTTGATCTTCTGTCCCCACTAAGTCCAAGCAATCATCGTAAATTTGGTAAGCCGTGCCAAGTTTCATGCCGTAGTCGTAGAGCTTATCTTCGGTTTCCTGATCAACGCCTGACAATGCGGCTGATATGCTTGTGGCTGCAGCAAAAAGAGCACCAGTTTTGAGCTCGATAATATGGAAGTAGTCTTTTTTGGTAAGTGTAAGGTCGAATCTACGCTGAGTCTGCATTACTTCTCCTTCACACACTTCGCGCGATGCTTTACCTACTTTCCGGCATACTTCGATGTCGTTAAAGTTGGTTGCCAGCAGCAGAGAGTGTGAGAACAGAGCGTCACCGAGCAAGACGGCCATGCCGTTACCCCACTTCGCATTGGCGGTAGGAACTTGGCGGCGGGTATCGGCACCGTCGATGATGTCATCATGCACGAGAGTCGACATATGAATAAGCTCAAGAATCACCCCAATAGTGATGTGGGTCGCATTGACCCCGCCGGTGGCCCCACCAGCTAAAATTGATAAGACGGGACGGATTCGCTTGCCGCTCGTGTTGCAAATGTAATCGATGTAAGGTGCCACTGCCGGGTCAAAGGCGCGCACCTGATTGCGAATTTGAGCCTCAACCTCTTTGAGCTCTTTTTTGACAAGCTTGAAGGGTATTTTGGGGCTCGAGCTAGGCTTGGTAGTGGACATGTCTGATATGGATGACAGGGGGTATTGAGTTTACGTATTATAAGCACATAAAGAAGCTTCCTGCAACTTTTATCAGGCTTAGTGGGTCTGCTAGAATGTCATGACGAACCATAATAATATCGTGCACTCTCAAGAATTCCACATGAGACCTCATCAACACTCAAACCTGTGGTCTTAACCTCTAAGTGGGCGGTTTCTTGATAAAAAGGTGACCGCTCCGATAGAAGGGTTTCGATTGCATTCATGGGATCCTCACATTGGAGAAGAGGTCGATTTTTATTCTGTGAGGTTCTCTCGAGGATTTCTTGGCCTGAACACTGTAGCCAGACGACGAAGCCTAGTTCTTTCAGAAGTGATCGATTCTTGAGCGAGCAAACCATGCCGCCACCAGTTGAAATGATGTGCTTGCTGATTTGGTTGCGCTTTAATTGTTCAAGTAGCTCAGTCTCATATTGGCGAAAGGCTTTTTCACCATCTTGCTCGAAAATTTCAGGAATAGATTTACCGACTTGCCGCTCAATGACGTGATCAGTATCGATGAGCTCATAGCCGAGGTTGCGGTGCAACTCCCTGCCAATGCTTGATTTGCCAGAGCCCATGAAACCGACCAGTATGATGTTCCTCATAGTTTGTTGGCTTTTAGAGCTAATCTGGGTTTCTGATTCCATCCAAGATATGATAAATGCATGTCACTGATGATGCGATAGGGAAAAACAGAAAAATTGTCATCGGCTTATGCACGTTAGACCCCAAACACATATAATGATGGTTGCTAGGTTGTTTTTTGTCTCTTTCTGGGAGGAAAACGAAAAGTGTATTAAGCTTCTAATTTCATCCAGACTGCGTTAATTCAAAAAGCGTGATTGATACCCGTATGATTGATGCTTCTGATCCTGCAGAGCAAAACAAGATTGTTGATTTGGCTGTTGAGCTATTGAAAGATGGCCAGCTGGTGGCTCTTCCGACAGAGACTGTGTATGGTCTGGGCGCAGATGCGCTTAATGCAGATGCAGCGGCTAAGATTTTTGAGGCTAAGGAGCGCCCTGAATTTGACCCTCTCATTGTACATGTTGGATCATACGAGCAACTTGATGAGGTTGCCGATGTAGCTGAGTCATTGAGAGAGGTTGTCAATAAGCTGATGAAGGCTCATTGGCCTGGGCCGTTGACTCTCGTATTGCCGAAAAAAGAATGCGTGCCAGATATAGTGACGAGTGGATTGTCGTCAGTTGCTGTCAGGATGAGTGCTCACCCGATCATGAAAGCCGTCGTGCGTAAATTGGGGCGGCCCATTGCAGCTCCGAGTGCGAATAGGTTTGGTCGCATTAGTCCGACTTCAGCCAGTGCTGTGGAGAAAGAGTTGGCGGGACGTATTCCTATGATCATTGACGGAGGAGCATGCAGGGAGGGCTTGGAAAGCACTATCATACGCCCTGAGCTCTCTGCTGATGCGGGTAAAAAAGGAGTGTTGATTCATGTGCTGAGGGCAGGCCCAGTGACAAAGGAAATGTTGCAGCGATTTGGTAAAGTGGTGAAGGCAAAGAAGAATCGTTCCGTGGAGGTTCCCGAGGCCCCAGGTCAGTTGGCAAGCCATTACGCTCCCGTTACACCTCTGCGTTTGCTCTCAAAGCCATCTGATTTTAATCCGGAGTCGGGCAAAAAGTATGGTTTACTCAGTTATTGTGGCTCTGAGAAAGCGGGTTTTATAGGGTTGCATGATTGGGCTGTGGTAGAGGAGTTATCTCCGGGGAATGGCAAGCTTGCCGAAGCAGCCGTGAGGTTTTTCTATGTGTTGCGGATGCTAGATGAGAGTGGAGTGGATGAAATTATTGCTGAACCTGTGTCAGAAACAGGCTTGGGTGTAGCGATGATGGACAAGCTTCGTCGAGCAAGTGTTCGCTAGTGTAGGTTTTCGTTGCATAAGGTCCAAAAGTTTTACAATTGATGATACGTTCACTGATGCAAGTATCCGGTTTCACGGCTATAAGTCGTGTGCTTGGATTTTTGCGTGATATACTCATTGCTAGGTATTTGGGTTCAGGCTTGCTAGGAGATGCCTTTTTCTCAGCATTTCGCTTCCCTAATCTGTTTCGACGTATTTTTGGTGAAGGCGCTTTCAATGCTGCATTCGTGCCAATGTTCGGCCGTCGCCTGGAGAAGAACGGCAAGGAGGAGGCGATGAAATTTGCCTCTAATGCTTTCTCTACTTTGTTGGTCACTTTGATTGCATTAACCATTGTTGCCATCCCATGCATGCATTGGATCATGGGCGTGGTTGTGCCGGGTTTTAAAGCTAAGGTCGAGATGCCCTTGGTTTCATCAGTCGACACGAATAATGCTGAGCCGTTTTCGATGGAGATTGATGGCTCTCGGGTGATTTGTATGCGCCTCGATGCCGGTGATTCTAAATCACGGCAAGAATTTGCTAAGCTGCGCCTTGTAAAAAAGAAGCCTCAGCAGTTGTTGAATATTTTTGGACATGGTTCTCGGGGCGAGTCGCATAGTTTGAATGATTTTCGGGAGCTGGAGGTGAATTCGCTCTCTTCCAGTAACGACCCGATAGCGGGAATGGCTCTGGGACGGGATGATGTCGCCTTCATCCAGCATGGCAGTGACGCAACGATACAGCTGCCTAAGGGGCATGAGTATGGTTGGTTTGAAGGGGAGTTGATTACCAGCAGTCCCCTTGTTGACGATAACCTTGATGGTAAGCTCAAAATCTACCGTAATCACCCTGATACTTTTGATCTGACCGTGAGGCTGTCGCAAATTACCTTTTGCTATCTATTGTTTATGGCGCTCGTAGCGCATTTGAGTGGTGTTCTTAATACGTTCAAGATTTTTGGAGTGCCTGCTGCGGCCCCCATTTTATTGAATATTGTTTTTTTAACCGGTCTTGGGGTTTTTGTCGCGTGGCAACATTCAGATGTTCCAGCCCATGTATTGGCATGGTGTGTTGCCATTGCAGGTGTTTTGCAGTTTATGATGCTTTACGCCACTTGCTGGAAGAATGGATATCGAGTTAGTTTACAGAAGCCGGTTTTTGACGGCTCGATCAAGCGGCTATTCTTGCTGATGGGCCCTGGTGTTTTGGCGGCGGGTATTCAGCAAATCAATTTGCTTGTAGGGGGTATAATCGCATCCTTTAAACAAGGAGCTATTTCTTGGCTTTATTATTCGGATCGAGTTTATCAGCTCCCCTTGGGTATGATAGGAATTGCCTTAGGCGTGGTGCTTTTGCCCGAAGTGACCAGATTGGTCAGGCGGGATGATCCGAAAGGTGCATCTGATAGCATGGTACGAGGTATGGAGCTTGGCCTGTTGATTACTTTTCCCGCGGCAATCGCGATGATTGTTATTCCTGAGCCCATTATTAAGGTGCTTTTCCAACGAGGAGAGTTCACCGCAGATGATGTATATCAGACAAGTATGGCACTCCGGGGCTTTGCGCTCGGACTTCCCGGGTATGTGTTGATTAAGGTGCTGCAACCTGGATTTTTTGCCCGGGAAAATACGCGTGTGCCAATGATAATGGCGGGTATTACAGTGCTGGTAAACATCGTGGTGAGTTTGGCCTTATTCAGTAGTCTTGGACATGTAGGAATAGCTATTGCCACAACGATTGCAGCATGGGCGAATGTAATGATGCTGGCGCGTGGGCTGCGAGGCCTTGTTCATGTAGATAAGGATTTTTGGTCAAAAGCTTTGCGCATTTGCCTTGCCAGTATTGTTATGGGTGGGCTGGTTTGGGTTGGTTATCAACTTCTTGGTGCGTGGTTCGAGGAGGCGTTTTGGAAACAGTGTATGTGTCTAGCGTTTCTCATAGGTTTTGGCATCTTAACCTATGCACTACTTATCCTGGTATTAAGAGCGACTAGTATTAAGGAATTGAAAGCTGGGTTCCGAAAAGGATAACTTTCAGCTTGTGAGTTTTCTGTTAATTGCCAAATTAAAATATATTAAATATCATGATCATCAAATGCCGACCGCTATTATCTCATGCTTGTGTTTTCTCTTCTGTATGGCTTCTGTTGCTTGGCACAGGTGCACAGGCTCAACCCGAAAAGTATGACACTCCCAAACAGCCATGGAGTGATTACACAGTTCATCAAATTGATCGGCCACACCCTAAGAAAGTAAAAACTGCGGGCGCAGTCTGTACCAAAGCGCCTGTGGGTGCAGTGATATTATTTGACGGTAAAAATACGGACTCCTTCACGAAGGCGTGGAAAGTGAAGGACGGAGTGATGATTGCTTCGCCTGGCAGCAACCGTTCTAAACAGAGCTTCGGTAGTTGTCGACTTCATGTGGAGTGGAGAGTCCCTGCAGGCCGAAAGGTGAATGGGCAGCAGGGGGGTAATAGCGGGATATTTCTAATGAGTCGCTATGAGATACAGGTGCAGGAAAGTTATAATAATGTAACTTATGCTGATGGTCAGGCAGCCGCTATTTACGGCCAGTATCCTCCACGTGTAAACGCATCTGTGCCGCAGGGTCATTGGCAGAGCTATGATATTATTTTTGAAGCTCCAATTTATGGAGAGAATGGAGTCGATAAGCCAGCCGTTATAACGGTGATACATAATGGAGTTAAAGTGCATGATCGTCAGCAGCTTCATGGTCCAACAACTCACAAGCGGCTTGCTACTTATCCCGATAATCACCCCGAAAAAGCGCCCATCCTCATTCAATGGCACGGTGATCCAATTGAATTTCGCAATATTTGGGTAGCAGAGGATGAATAAAGGGGCAGCGAAGATTCAATGACATGGGTATGAATATGATGTCCCAAGAATTTCAATCTGCTTGCAAATATGATTGGTGGGAGTTACTCAATGCTGTCTTCTTGACAGTAAAACGTCATTTTTTTCCTGAGCCGTAACCAATAGACTTATGTCCACCACTCTCACAGAAACAGATATCAGCAAAGGTATCGATGCTATAGCTGACCAAATTAAACAAGCTAACCCAAATAGCCAATTCGTCCTCGTGGGTGTCCGCAGTAGAGGAGATGAGGTGGCTGCAAGAATTTTGGAGCGGCTATCGAATGCTGGTCTTGATGTTCCGCTTGGAATACTGGATATTTCACTTTATCGAGATGATTTAGCTCACTTAAGCTCAAATCCTAAGCTGCAAGGTAGTGACTTACCGTTTGCGGTAGATAAAGCTAAAATTATTTTGGTGGATGACGTGTTATTTACAGGCCGTACTGTGCGGGCAGCTATTGATGCAATAATGGATTATGGAAGGCCCTCTGAAATAGAGCTGGCAGTATTAATAGACCGTGGTCACCGAGAGCTTCCGTTTGCTCCTAATTATGTAGGGATACAGCTTGAAACACAGCGTTTGGATTACGTCGATGTGAAGTTAAAGGAGACGGATGGAATTGATTTCGTGGAATTGACGCGAAATAAGTAGTCCAAGCGTATTCAAATCAGAGAGCAGGCAACGACAGCTTTCAGAGAGACAATAAATATAGAGCTATATCATTGCTTGTGTATCACGGCATAACAGTGTAAATAGACGTCAGTTCGATCAGACACTCAATGACGCGTAAAGATCTATTAGACATTGAATCTCTCCGTCGAGAGGAAATCGAGCATTTGCTCGATCAGGCAGCTCCTTTTAAAGAGCTCTTTACTCGATCAGTCAAAAAGGTGCCAGCGCTCAAAGGTAAATCTGTCCTTACTCTGTTCTACGAGCCAAGTACGAGGACCTTATCTTCGTTTGAGGTTGCAGCCAAAAGACTTTCTGCTGATGTTACGACTTTTGATGTGCCCCAGTCATCAGTTGTAAAAGGGGAATCGGTTCGAGATACCATAGCGACGCTCCAGGCGATGCGCACTGATTACATTATCGTTCGCAATCAGATGGCTGGGATTCCGCTAGCGATAGCACGAGCCACCAAGGCCAGTGTAATTAATGCTGGTGATGGTGCTCATGCGCACCCAACGCAGGCACTTTTGGATGGTTTTACTTTCAAAGAGGTCTTTCCGGAGCCTGCAGGGAAGAAGATTCTGTTGGTTGGAGATATTCTCCACAGCAGGGTCGCTCGTTCAACGTCCACTTTGATGCGTAAACTGGGAGTGGAAGTAGCCTGGTTGGGGCCAGGATCTTTGATTCCAAAATATGGCCCCAGCGAAATTGAAAAATTTACTGATTACGATGAGGCGATGAAATGGGCGCCTGATGCTATTTATTTGCTCCGCATCCAGATGGAAAGACAGAGCGCTCCGTTTTTCCCTAGTTTGAGAGAGTACACAAAGCTGTATGGTGTGACTCAAGAGAGGTTCAAGCGCATTGCGGACCAAGGCACCTACATCATGCACCCCGGACCAGTGAACCGGGGAGTAGAGCTTTGTGACGACGTTATGGATTACCAGCGCTGCCTCATAGACCAACAGGTTGAGAATGGTATCGCAGCTCGCATGGCTGTGCTCTATTGGCTGAAGCCAGATACAGGTCAGGACGGGGTTGTAAAAGAGCAATAGACCGATCAATTATCATGTCATCATTACTTATTAAAAGCGCGAGGATTGCATCAGAGGACAATGATGACTTAGTGTTAGCTGATGTCCTGGTACAGGATGGGGTCATTAAATCGATAGGGCAGGAGATTGCGGCTGAACCTGACAGTCATGTCATAGATGGCTCAGGGAAAATATTATCGCCTGCCATGTTCGATACGCATATCCATATGCGCGAGCCAGGTCAGGAGGCCAAGGAGACTATCAAGACCGGTACAGAAGCGGCAATCAATGGAGGAGTCACAGGTGTCGTTCTCATGCCGAATACATCTCCAGCCATTGATTCAGCAGCAATGGTTCGCACTATTTATGAAATCGCAGAAAGGGACTCGCGCATTCCTGTGTATACTTCTGGCTGTATTACCAAGGGTCGTGAAGGCAAGGAGCTAGCAGGTATCGACGGCATGCTTCAGTTGGGGGTTAAGATGCTTACTGATGATGGTGATGCTGTGCCAGATATGATGTTACTCAAACGGGCGATGGAATACGCCGGGGAGTTTGATTGTTTTTTTGCCAGTCATTGCGAGGTGTTAGAGCTTTCCGGTCCCAGAGCCCTCAATGAGGGCAAGGTCAGTTATAAGCTCGGTATCCAAGGTACCCCCGCATGCAGCGAAGAGATTTGCATGGATCGCGATATTCGGCTTGCTCATGCTACAGGTGCTCGGCTGCACATACAGCATGTATCCAGTAAAATAGGCATGAAAACGATTCGCTGGTGGAAGCAAATGGGGGCAAAAGTTACCGCCGAAGTTTCTCCTCACCATTTACTTTTTAACGAGGAGGATATTGGTAATTACGATACGCATTACAAAATGAATCCACCATTGCGGACTAGTGAAGATAACGCAGCGTTATTAGAGGGGCTTAAGGATGGAGTTTTTGATATCATTGCCACAGATCATGCGCCGCATACACCTTTCGAAAAAGAGCAGGATTTTGTCAATGCGCCCAATGGCATTACTGGTCTTGAAACAGCAGTCGTGTCACTGTTCCACCACTTCATCAATGAGGGTGAATTTGGCTGGAGCTTACTTGTAAATCGCTACTCTGCTGAGCCTCGTCGAATGATGGGGCTCGAGCCAGTTCCCATTGAAGAGGGGGCTAAGGCTGATTTTATTCTTTTTGACCCAGAGGGAGAGACAACATTCAGTGCAGATTTCATGCGCTCTAAGAGTGAGAACTCGCCGTTTCTGGATAAAACGCTGAACGGCAGCATTGATCTAGTCGTGGTCGGCGATGAGATATTGCTACAACGCTAGTAGCCAGGTAAGATAAAAGCGCCGAAGCCTTCTCAGGGCTGCCGGCGCTTTTTACATAACCATCTAGGTTATCTGAATGGCGAAGTGAAGGTTACACTTCAGCTGGGACTTTCTGGCGGTTGACCAGCTTGAAAATATAAATCGAGTTTGCCATGAAAGCGAGTGATACCATAAGACCTATGGCGAAGGTGCCATTGCTCTGCCTGATGATGGACCTGTAGGCATGTGCACGAGCTGCTTCGGTATACATGATGCCATTGTGAAGCATCTTGGGATCTTTCTCTTTACTTGAATCCTCTACATAAGCTACGTCGTATGCAGACCTTGGTTGATAAAGAGAAGTGCTATCTTTGAGGATGAATATGGCGCTTAGAACGACTATAGCGATAACGGTGTTCATGTAGAAAAACCAGCGGTTTTTCTTAGGGCGATTAGACCAAGATACATTTTTAGTGTTATTTGAAATTTCTAGCATAATTTTGGAGGGGAAGTGAGAATTACAGCTTGGGGAAGCTGGCCTTTGGGAAAGCATGACTATTAACTCATCTCCTCATGTTTGTAACAAAACAATTATGGTCACCGAGGCTCAGTTACCCATTTTCTGGGGGTAAATAGAGGTATTTTTTTAAAAAAGAATATCAACATATCTTGATGATAATGCATAAAGCTCATAATCAATGGAATTTAGTTACTCGTATTTTTTGAGTATCAATATCTGATGAATACTAAGCTATTTAACGGAGGTCCCATCAATAAGTATGACTATCTCACCCTTCGGTTTTTTCTCCCTAAATTGAGATAATAAATTCGCAGAGGTATCCCGGTGATAAGTCTCAAATTTTTTACTTAGTTCGCGTGCGACACAGACTCTCACATTTGGACTGATGTCAGTGAGTATCTCCATCGTTGATATGATGCGGTGCGGTGATTCAAAAAACATAGCAGTTGTCTCTGACTGTACTGCATTTTCGAGGCTCTTTCTTCGTTTGCCTTTTTTAACGGGTAGAAAGCCGTCAAAACGAAACGAGTGAGCAGGCAAGCCCGAGCCTGCGAGCGCGGTAAGAACAGCAGAGGGGCCTGGTAAAACAGTATAGGCTATCTCCTCATCGATGCATGCTTGCAGGAGTCTATACCCTGGATCTGAGATGAGAGGCATACCAGCGTCCGAAATCGTTGCGATATGAAGCCCCTGTTTCGCTTTGGATATCAACTCGTCAATTCTTTGAACTTCATTGTGATCATGCAGCGAAATGAGAGGCCGATCAATATCATGATGCAGTAGTAGTGGTCTAGAGTGACGAGTGTCTTCGCATGCAATGAGGTCAGCATTCTTTAAGACCTCTATGGCACGCAGGGTGATGTCAGCACGATTGCCTATGGGCGTTGGAACAAATGATATCACGATGATGATACAGTCTTTACGAAGTGCTTAAAACCCGTCAGCTAAGCGAGATGTGATGGAATCGCATGCTCGCTGTAGAGCATCTGGTAGTGCATTGGTGCGTGCGGTGTTTAGATTACCACGTGCAAAGAAAGTGCTACGCCCCGTTGAGCTACCCCTCACCAGAGTGCGGGACCTACTTGAGGTGTCAGTTAGTGACCAATTTATGTAAACTGTGAGGCTCAACTCTTCTGATCGTAAACTATCTGATCGTATGGAACTGACTTGACCATAATCAAGGCGAGTGATGTTACCCTTTAAAATGGCATCGGCTGATTCTGCAGAAGCTATTTGGTAGGTGCCATCACGTGTCAATGCATCGACTAGGCTGTTGGTGGCATGTGTTTCGGCTCGGACAAAGAGTGTGTCATTCTGAAGCAGAGGAACGTGAATGCTTTTTACGTGGCTGAGATTTGCCGGCTTGGACCCGCCCATTTGGTAACCAGTGCACGAGGCTGATAGTAGGCATAGGATAAGAATTAATTTTGTCATGGAAGAATGAAACTCTGTGACTTCAAAGGTAACACCATGATTACCTTATGAGGGTTTAACGGCTGATTTCATCAATACGACTTGCCGCACGATCATGCAGTGGCCCACCTTGACTATTACGAATAACTTCCTTGTAGTAAAAAACAGCAGAATCATTGTTGCCTTTTTTACGATAAAATTCCGCAGTGTCGAAACTGCGTTGTATGTCTTGGTCAGCTAAATTAGATATGCTTTTGCGGGCATCGGAAGATCTTTTGTGATTGGGGTATCTCTCAATGAGGTCTTGGAAAATATCTTTGGCTTGATTAAGATGAGCGCTGTTTTGATTTCCCTTTTTTGCCTTCATGATAAGAATTTGACCTCTTTGATATTGAGCCTCTGGGGCATAGGAGCTGTCTGTGTAATCGGTAGAAATGCGAAGGTATTCAGATAGGGCTTTCTGTGCATTACCATCTTTTTGCCAGACACGACCGATGTTGTATTGGGCCTCGGCTGCACTTGGCGCTTGGGGTGCGTTGTCCCGCACATTCGCTAGCATATTTGTTGTTTTTTCAGGGCTTATTTTGGTTTTCATACCAAGAAAATTGTTTTGAATGACACCTTCTACGGCATCCATGGCAACGGCGCGCTGTCGCTTCAATGCGGAAGAATAGTGGCGACTGCGCGGGTAATTGGCGATCAGATCCTGGTAGGCATCAAATGCTTTGAGCAGATCGCCTTTTTGATCGAGCAGGCGACCCTCAGCAAAACGAGCCTCGGCGGCTGCATTTGTGCGCGGGTATTCTTTGCTTACATCGCGGAAAGTATCGATGGCTTTTTTGATGTTGCCGCTTGTTTCGTAGGCTCTAGCTTTTTCAAGTATAAGATTTGCGTCACGGTTAGTGACATCATTATTGAGAGCCGAAGAGAGCGGTAATTGATTTTTATTTGATCCGCATGAGCTCAATAAGCAAGGAATAGCAATACAGATGCTGAGACTGTAAATGAAAACAATAGGGCTGCTAATTTTTGGCATGCGTGATGTTATGTTGGCACCGCAAGCTTGCAAGTATAACCGATTCTAAAAACACAGCTGTAATTTAGGTGTCATTTTTTATAAAAAGAACGCTGTAAACGCCTATTTTTTTACAAAAAAACACAACCTAGAAATTAATTAAAACTATAAATTACAATAAGCGAAATATTATAGACATCTTGATTACTGAGGAGTAAAGATGATTCACTATGAATAAGTTATTCACCCTTACAACCTCAGCCGCATTGAGCTTTCTCTTGGCTTCATGTGCATCAAACCTTACGGCTCCGAACAAGCCGTCATCTGCAGCTTTAACCGTATCAGCCGATGAGCGTGCCATTGCGGAACAGGTATATGCATTGGTCAATCAGCAGCGTGGCGCTGCCGGTAAGAAGTCTCTCCGTGGCCACAATGGTCTCAATTTGTTAGCTCAAAAACACAGTTTATACATGGGTTCTACATTGAGTGATGCTAATCATTTTGGCTCTGAAAATAGAGCTCAGTATGCGTATTTAAAATACGGCATCGAAAACTTGAGTGAGATGACTTACGTTGTCTATGGAGGTTCAAATGATCCTGCTGGTGATGCAGTTGCAGCATGGAAGGATAGTCCTAGCCATATGAAGCATATGCTACAGTCATGGGATCTCACCGGAGTAGGGGTTGAAAAGGCATCAACTGGAGATATTTACATCACTATTTGCATGGGAGCTCGACCCTTAGGGGCTCCTAGGGGGATCCGCCCTATCGGGTGGCAGTAAATTCAAGCCATTAATTTCTGGTTCTTTTTATCAAGACTGAGCATGTTTCGGCATGCCCAGTCTTTTTTATGAACAGGCAAAACGCAAAGAGGGCTATCAGCTTGTCGCAGGCATAGATGAGGCTGGAAGGGGGCCTCTTGCTGGCCCGGTATCGGCTGCCGCTGTGATTTTGCCTGATGGTTTTAGCCACACATTGTTGGATGATTCCAAGAAGCTTACCGAGAAACGTCGGGAAATTATTTATGAGGAAATAACGAATCGTGATGATATCGTCTGGGGTATGTCAATGGGGGATAGAGAAGAGATTGATTCGATTAATATTCTTAAGTCAACCCATGCGGCTATGGCGAGAGCGGCTCGAAAGCTTAAGCAGTTGCCTGACTATTGTCTAATTGATGGATTGTCGGTGCCTAATTTCCCCATTGCCTCCGAGGGTGTTGTTAAGGGTGATACCAAAAGCCTGTCTATTGCCGCTGCTAGTATTATAGCTAAAGTCTCCAGGGATCGTATTATGCTAAAATATGCAGAACAATATCCAGAGTACGGTTTTGAGAGGCACAAAGGCTATGGAACTAGCTTACATTTGGAGGCGCTCAAAAAGCATGGTCCGTGCGCTATTCATAGGCAGACTTTTGCGCCAGTGGCTCGGCTTGTTGAGCGCTTGAAGTAATGCGGTAAACTTTCAGTACGTCATATTTGAGCTGACTCTGCTGGTGTTGTAAGCACAACCTGAATTGTTTATTGCGTGCGACGCCGGCGTAGACAACTTACGATGCCTCCTACAAGTAGTACGGTAGAGGTACTTGGTTCGGGAATGAGCCCGCCGTTTAAGGTGTCCAGCTCATATATATTGCCTAAGCCATCTGTGGTGTAAGGGGTGCCAGCTTCCGAAAATGTGTATTCTTGGTTCCATTTGTAATTAGCTTGATCCAGCAAGCCTTTGTTAGCCTCAAACACAAGTTGCTCATAGTTCTCGAGCTCTTCTCTTGTCAGCCCCATTTTTGAGTAATCGAGGGCAAACTCCACGAGGGCATCATTGTTCGGATTGATTCGTGTCCACAAGATGTCTGTTTGCTCTATGGCCAGCATGCCATCAGCTATATAATTGATCTCGTATCCATTGCCATCGATATGAGCGTCGCCATTTTGGTCAAAAAAACCGGTATTTTTTACTGTATGCCAAGATGTGCCCTGACTTGCTGGATCATCGGTTCGGAAAAGGTAGCCATTACGGCCATCAGCCTCCGATCCCATGCGAAAGGAGTAATTATATTTTAGCCCCTCTTGATCTAATCCACCGTCACTTTTGTGTAGTTGAGTATCCCACATCTCAATACCAATATAGAGCAATGAATCATCAATTCCTGTGTAGCCGAATTTGATATCGAGGTTGCCAAAGTAGTCGCTATCTGTGGCGACACCCGATGGGGTATCTATATAAGTTTGATTCGTGGGGCGCTCATAATAATCCTCATTATAATTGTCTGCTCCCGGGTCAACGGTCCATCGATTTTTGCCCCCCCAAATAAACTCATTGTCGCCAGTAGTCGCATCCTTAAATGTTGCGGTATAGACTGGGGTTATTGTTTGAGCTGGTATCAAAGTTGACAAGCTTGTCATGACACCAAGAATAAATGTTACTGTGTAGGATGTTTTTACTCTTTTCATTGAAACGGAAAATTTCGATCTTATGGTCACTAGTAGTCATCGAGTTTGGAAGTCATTTGCCTAATCGTAAGTGCCATTCTTTATGCTGTATTGTTTTGCAGTGCACATTTTTAAACATCTGACTATTAATTTTAACTAATCGATATGCAATAAGGCACTCTAAGTCAGAGTATAGCGGGTTGCTTTTCTATGGTGCTGCTTAGTGTCTTGTCTCATTAGCAAATGGTTTTTGATTACTAGGGCCTCTTGCGTTCTGAGAATAATGTGCTGTTTTAAGAGGGTGTTGAACAAAGACGATCGAGTGGCTTAAAAGCAATCAGCCGCCCAGCTCTTAATATGAGCTAGAGTGTAGCGGACCGGGAGGGATTGCCTTCGTGCTACTCAGGCTGTGCTGGTGAGTAAGTTTCCTCCTCCGGAAACTTGGAGTTTATGGGGGCGTGATGCACGCACTTCGTGTGCGCTCGAACTTCGTTCTCATCCCTCCCTAAAAACAATCACCCCAACCCTCATTGTGAGGACTGGGGTGATGGCGGACCGGGAGGGATTCGAACCCTCGATACCCTTTTGGAGTATACTCCCTTAGCAGGGGAGCGCTTTCGACCACTCAGCCACCGGTCCTTAGTGGGGTCGTTGTGGACGACGGCGTAGTTGGAACATATAGACGCGAGTTCGTCAAGTGACATGGTGTATTATCTAGTATATTTTCGCCTAGTGAAGGAGTTTGATATGTCACTATTACCATCTGAGATGGGGATTTGAAATTTGTCATGTGCCGTCAAATTGCTATGGTCTGCCTATGCATCAAAACAAGTATAGGAAAACTCGTATTATTTGTACCCTCGGTCCGGCAACAGATTCTGATGAAATGCTGGAAAAGCTGATTGTCGCCGGTGCGGATACATTTAGGTTGAATATGAGTCACGCCATGCACGAGTGGGTGAGGGACATCTGCCCGCGTATTCGGTTAATTTCAAAGCGCTTGGATAAAAACACAGGAATCCTGTTTGATCTTCAGGGGCCATCGATACGGACTGGTGACGTGGATGGCGAGCTTGAGTTAAATGTTGGAGATACAGTTGAGTTCAGAAAAAAAGATGCTGATGCGAGCGTGGAGCTATCTACCACGGTAAACTATGAGGGCTTGATGGGGGATGTTTCGGTGGGAGACCGGCTTATAGTAGATAATGGAAACCTACTGATGCAGGTTAAGAAGACACTGGAGGATCGTATTCTCTGTGAGGCGAAGACGCAAGGTAGCATGGGAAGCCGTAGGCACATCAACTTACCGGGTGTAAGGCTGAGCTTGCCCGCGCTCACAAGTAAAGATCACCAGGATCTAGCTGTGGCATGCGAGTGTGGTGTTGACTTTATAGCCGGTTCCTTCGTTCGTGATGCTGATCATGTCAGGGAGCTTCGAGCGGCTATGCAAGAACATGGTGGAGATGCACATATTATCGCCAAGATAGAAGATCAAGAGGCTGTGAGGAATATTGATAGTATCATCGCGGAAGCAAATTTAATCATGGTGGCTCGTGGCGATCTCGGAATCGAGGTGAACATTGAGGAGTTACCCATTATTCAGCGTAAAATCGTCAAACGTTGCATGGAGATGGGAACACGCGTTATCGTTGCTACGCACATGCTGGAATCTATGTTAACTAACCCTCTGCCAACGCGCGCAGAGGTGACGGATGTATCCAATGCCGTGTTTGAAGAGGCTGACGCCGTAATGCTCAGTGGTGAGACCAGTGTTGGTAAATATCCAGCGGAGTGTGTAGATATTCTGAATCGTATCGCGTGTCGTATTGAACGAAGTGGAGGGCTGGGCTATGGAAAAGAGGCAAAATTAACCACCGAAAGGCAAAAGACAATACGCTCAGCGATCCAACTCGCAGATTCAATTACTGGTGCTCGAATCGTTGTATTTACCCGCCGTGGTAACATGCCCGTTCAGACTGCGCTATTGAGACCGCATTCTAGTATTCACGCGTTTGCACCTGATGATGAAACCTGTCGCAAGGTTAAACTTGCACGCGGCGTGATAGCTAGGCAGATTGATTTTGATGGTGGCCCTGACTTGGTGCTGAAGCGGACCATAAAAAAGCTACTAAGTGAAAAAGTCGTTGAAAAAGGAACGCCGTTAGTCGTTATTTCTGACATGATTCAAGAGGGCGAGGTGGTTGATTCCGTCTTGTTGATCCATGCCTAAATGAATCTATATCATGAGTGAATTTCAATCGCGCAATAGTGGCGGCAGATGGTTTCTGTGTTTGATTGGTGTCATGCTAGTGGTGATCGCTGTGCTCTTCCAATGGCTTATGCTGCGTAGCTATCTGAATGCCAAAAAAACGCGTGAATGGCCACAGGCTGAAGCGTTTGTCGTTCGCTCAAGTATCGAAGACCGTCATATTAGCGGTTCTGCTCCTGAGGCGAGATTGTTCATTCGTTATGAATATAGATATGATGGTGTAGATTACATATCTGGTAATGTTTCTTCACGCGGCTCAAAATGGTCAAGAGAACGATCAGCAGTTACCAGCCTTCTCGTGGAATATCCTGTAGGATCATCTCATCCCGTGTGGGTTAATCCAACCAGCCCCGATGTTGCTATATTGAAACATGATACAAAAGCAGCTGGTTATACCTTGTGGTTTCCTGCCGTCATCATGGTAGGTGGCTGTGGCATTATTTGGGGCGCGTTTTGCGGCAAAAGCTCTTGATCGTTATCTCGATTATTCGGTTATGACGTCAGCTTTTGGTGGTTTCCTGAAGATGGGGTTCTCTTTACCATTGCTTGGGTTGGTGAACATGCCGGTTTTCCAGCTGGGTTCAGAAATGGGTCCAGTGCCGTTGAATTGAAATAGGCCAATGAATGGTCGTAATGGCATTGCTAATACTCCAAATAGGCCTCTTGCGTTCATGCGGACGAGTAAATCAATTTCTTTTTTGTTGAGGTCGATTTGCCCTTCACCGGTAAATTTTAAGGAGCGAGTTGTAGCGAGGAAATCATTCGAAAAGATAACACCGTTTTTGATGATGTAAGTACAGGAGGCGTCTTTTGCACTTTCTTGGGTTGGGTTTTTGTCTTTGAGGACACCACCTATTAATTTGGAGATAGGCCCTAACATGGGAACAGAGAATAAATTGCCTTTTTCAAGCGCCATTGAGCCTTGAGCGTTGAATTTACTCGTTGAATTTCCATCGCCACTAAAATCTATTCTGCCAGTTAGTAGGCCACGCTCGGCGTTGTCGAACTCATATAAATCGCCAATTTCTTTGAGGTGGAGTCTACGAAACTGAAGGTCTCCAGAATAACCTGATTTTTCTGAGTGTGATGTGTAAACTCGAATATTACCACTGCAGGCCCCTTCAAACGTATTGAATGATAAGTTATTCACGTCCACTCTGTCTCCAAGAATTTGGACATTTGATTGTAGTCTGCTCAATGTCAGCGGTTCACCGATGAACGTATAATGTATCGAGCTGGGGCTATTGATGTTAATATTGAAATTTGTCGCATCTTTATTTCCGTTTAACCCAAAGGAGCCACTTGCAATTAGATTAGGAGGGCGGTGAAAGCGGTATGTTTCGATGTGCTCTGCCACCTTGGGGGTGAAGAGCCTAACGATTGGCGCAGGCCATGCAGTGCCACTAATATTGTTAAGCGTAATTTGGTCGTCATCTCGATTGAGGTGAATAGATGAAGCTGAAATTGATGCCGATGAGGGGCCTTCGTATGATTTTTTGAGTGTGTAGTTCTCATAGTCAAAGTTAGCTTCGATATCATTAAAGCGCGAATGAAGTGCGCTCAGTGAGTAATTGCCAGAAAGGCTATTGATGTCTGTATCCCTGTATGTGAATTTATTGATTGCTGCATAACCTTGAGCTTCCCATTGAGTAAGCTTGTAGCGGTTCATCGTTCCTTGCGCTGTGATATGCATCTTGGAGTCAGGTTGGAAAGTTACTTTGTCCAAGGTGTTTCCTATTCCTGAGCCCTGAAGGAAAGGTTTGTAAGCTGAAGCTGGTAGAGTGGAGTCAGCCTCATATTGAATGGTTTCGTCTTTGAGGAGAATGCGGCCTTCGAGTTCTCCCTTTTTGTGAATGGCGCGTAATCTTGTCAAAAAGAGGTCTTTGTTATGCGATGAGAAATCACTATCAAGCTGCTGGAAGCGTGATCCTAAAAAGGAAAAATCACTGACAGAAACTTGCCCGGTAATCATGGCCTGTGGTTTTGAGGTAGTGCTTAGATTGACGGTGCCTGTGCACGATATATTGGGGGGGGTTGAGAAGGTTAATTGGTTAGCAAGGTTCATGCCGAGCAGTTGTCGACAGAGGGCTTGGAGATGTAAGCTTGATTGAGCTTCAAATTTTAAGGTCTTCGTAGCGGGGTGATAGCTGGCTTTGCTTTCCAGGATTCCCGAGCTGTCCCTTATTTGTATTTGGTCGAGCGTGATGATGTTATTGTTATAATCACCGCTAAGTTCTACGTCGAAGAGAGATGTTCCATTTTTCTTGATTTCGGGAGCTTTAATAATGAAGTCAATGCGGGCAGTTTCGAGCTTGTCGGTATTGGCTTCAATGTAGAGCTTGATTTGTGGAGGGGTGTCAACAGGCCATTGCCATTGATCGATTTCTTCAAGAATTTTTGATATTAATTGAAGCCTATCCCTTCTTGTTTCCTTGAGTCTTTTCGGGCCATGGTGCTGGTCGTCGTTGTCGCTCCATATGCGCGCGTCCATCGAGATATGAATCCCCGATAAAAAACCTTCGAGTTCTCGAGCTTCGATGGTTTTTTTATCAGGTAGATACATTTCACCCTCAAGCTTGTTGATGCTGATTAGCTTTCCATTAGGGTCACCTGAGTCAATAGGTAGGGTGATGTCCGCATCTTTGAGTGCGATATTATTAACCCTTATTTTACCTCGCATTAATTTGGTCTTATCAACATCGATTACGAGGTGCTCGAGCTTGGCTAAAATATCCTCACGCTTACTGTCTGCGTATATACGCACGCCTTTTGCTACGATCCCTTTGGTGATCTCAAACCTTAAGCTGTCAAAGTCTGCTATGACTCCGAGGTTTTCTAATTCCATAGCAATACGATCACGCCACTGGTCGTTGATGCCAGATTGATTGATGTAGTAGGCACCGCCCACCAAAATGCCAGCTGTCAAAACTAAGCAGAGAGCGACAATAAATTTGATGTGGTGTAAGATGCTCCGGTGTTGCACGGTGTCGTCAAGCTAGCATATATGCAATCAGGGTGCAAGGTAAGCTAGATGTTGATATGGGCATCTATGCGGGGGTATGGAGAGAAGAACTGGGGGACGATTATAACATGCTATGACAGCCTAGCTGAAGTAATCAACACCGGCTTTGAAGAGGGGTTGATGCTTGTTGCCTGAGATGTTTTTGGCAACATCTTGTCCGCGCCGCTCTGTGTGTCCCATTTTACCCAAAACTCGACCACATGGGGATGTGATTGATTCAATGCCATAGAGTGATCCATTAGGGTTCCATGCAATATCCATCGATGGTTTTCCCTCTAGGTCTGTGTATTGAGTAGCAATCTGACCATTTTTGGCGAGTTGATTAATCTGTTTATCGCTGGCGTAGAATTTGCCTTCTCCATGCGAGAAAGGAATATTGTGTAAGTCGCCGACTTGGCAATGTGCCAGCCATGGAGACTTTGTAGAAGTAATACGAGTGGTGGCATAGCGTGCAATGTGTCGCCCAATATCATTGAATGTGAGTGTTGGCGAATCTGAGTCGCTTTGTTTTGGCTGTTGGATTTCACCGTAAGGGACAAGGCCCGTTTTGATCAATGCTTGAAAGCCGTTACAAATACCGAGAATTAAGCCGTCTCGATTCTTAATCAGATCCATCACGGCATCGCTGATGCGGGGGTTTCGAAGCACTGTCGCAATAAATTTCCCTGAGCCATCAGGTTCGTCTCCTGCAGAAAAGCCACCTGGTAGCATCAGTATTTGAGATTGGTTGATTTGCTCAGCTAATTCACGCAGAGACTCGTCTACATGTTTGGGGCTGAGGTTTCGAAAAATCAGGGTGTTGGTATCTGCTCCAGCTTGGTTGAATGCTTTCGCGGTATCATATTCACAGTTAGTGCCTGGGAACGTTGGAATAATCACTTTGGGTTTTATTGCATCAGTGATGTGCCGGTTACTGGTCCCGGTAACTTGACTTTTGTAGGAGAAATCTTTGATCTCTTGGTGGGCGGCTTTTACCTGTGTTGGGTATGTTGATTCCAAGGAGTTGGTCCAGCTCTCGGTGAGGCTACTAATTGCTATACATTCACCATCTATAAGGATGTTGCTTGTGTTGTTGGTGTGGCCAATTTCAGTAGATGCCAATGACTGATTAAGGGTTTGTTTTGATTCAACCAGGAAGCTGAAGTAACGCTCTTGGTATAAGTCGGTAGAGATTTTTAGCTCAGCTCCAATTTGATTACCAAAACTCATTTTTGCAATGCCAGCAGCAATTCCTCCTTCTGAAAGAGAGTGAATCGATAGGATTTTGCCAGCTTTGTTTTCTGAGTGAAGTAATGCTGCAATTTCTTGTAGTCGTGAGAACTCTGGAATCCCTTCTGAATCGCGCGGGACAGTCACCAAAGAGATGATAGAGTCTGCTTGCTTGAATTCGGGTGACAGAGTGTGTTGTGTCTTACCAGGTGCAACTGCAAATGATACCAAGGTTGGTGGCACATCGATGTCGTTAAAAGACCCCGACATCGAATCCTTGCCCCCAATAGCTCCCAGACGGAGTTCATTTTGAGCTAGAAAAGCTCCCAGTAGAGCCGAGAAAGGTTTTCCCCAGCGCTCAGGGTCATTGCCAAGTTTTTCAAAGTATTCCTGTAGTGTGAGACGTATGTCAGAAAGTTGTGCTCCTGATGATATTATACGACAAACTGACTCAGTAACCGCGTAAAGAGCTCCATGGAACGGTGACCATTGCGCGATGCGCGGGTTAAAACCCCAAGACATGTGTGTGCATGTGGAGGTATCACCGTGGATCAATGGGATTTTAGCAACCATCGCGTCTGTCGGTGTAAGCTGGTGAGCGCCGCCAAAGGGATTAAGCACGCTGCCTGAGCCGATAGAGCCGTCAAACATCTCACCAAGGCCTTTTTGTGAGGCTATGTTGAGATCGCTCAAGGTAATCTGCATCCGCTCATGGTGAGAAAGCGCTTCGGTTCCTTTGAGTGCTGGTATCGCCTTGTTGAGCGGGGATTCATGATTTGGGGCGATTACTTTGATGTTTGTGCTGAGTGTGACCCCATTGGTGTCTAGGAATGCTCGTGAAAAATCGACAATGTTTTTTCCACGCCACGAGATGGTAAGCCTGCCCGTATCTGTAACGTCAGCAACATGATTACACTCTAAGTTTTCCTTATCACACTCAGCTTTAAAGTATGCAATCGTTGATGGGTCGACACAAATAGCCATACGTTCTTGAGACTCAGAAATGGCAAGTTCTGTGCCATCCAGTCCCTCATACTTCTTGGGCACATTATCTAGATTGATATTCAGACTTGGAGCTATTTCACCGATAGCAACGGATACACCTCCTGCTCCAAAATCGTTGCAAACTTTAATTTTACGAGCGAGCTCTGGATTGCGGAAGAGGCGTTGTATCTTACGCTCGGTTGGGGGGTTTCCTTTTTGGACTTCTGCGGAGTTATCTAGAGCTGTATCGGTATGTTCTTTTGAAGACCCCGTGGCTCCACCCACGCCGTCACGGCCGGTGCGGCCACCAATGAGTAGAATGACATCTCCGCACGCAGGGCTACCACGAAAGACATTTTTCTTGGGTGCTGCAGCCACTACCGCGCCAATTTCCATTCGCTTTGCAACATAGTTTGGATGATAGACTTCCGATACTTGTCCAGTAGCTAGCCCTATTTGGTTGCCGTAAGATGAGTAGCCATGGGCAGCTTCGCGACAGATCTTACGTTGTGGTAGTTTGCCAGGTATAGTTTCTGAAAATGGGGTCCGAGGATCAGCGGCACCTGTGACACGCATAGCCTGATAGACATATGATCTGCCTGATAAAGGATCGCGAATACATCCGCCAAGACAAGTGGCAGCCCCCCCGAATGGTTCAATTTCAGTCGGGTGGTTGTGAGTTTCATTTTTGAACATCACGAGCCAATCTTCATCGACGCCATCGACATCGACGGGAACAACAATGGATGCAGCATTGATTTCTTCTGAGACCTCCACGTTGTCCAGCTCTCCGGTTTTCCTCAGCTCCTTCATCGCTATTAGCGCGATATCCATTAAGGTCTCAGGTCGCTCGCTGTCTGGTCCGTAGACGGTGATGCGGGAAGCCTGATATTGTGCATATGTTTTGGCAACGATGTCTTGTTTCTCAAACTCGACTTTTTCTATTTTGGTAGCAAAAGTCGTATGCCGACAGTGGTCTGACCAATAAGTGTCGAGCATCTTGATTTCTGTAATAGTGGGGTTGCGCTGCTCTTCATCGCGAAAGTAAGTTTGAGTAAATATGAGATCCTCGGCAGACATTGCTAGGCCTAACTCATTACGCTTGTTGCTTAGATCACTGGGTGAAGCATCAGTGAAACCATCTAAAATTTCAACATCATCAGGTCGTTCGGCTGGGGTTTCGAGCGATTGAGGCATTTCCATGCTGGCCTCACGTGAGTCGACAGCATTGATGGTGTAGGCCTTCACTTGGATGAGCTCATCGGTGCTTAGCTCTCCCTTGAGGATAATGATATGAGCAGACCCAATAAGCGGCTTAATATCTTGGGTGAGAATTTGAACACATTGCGCTGCAGAGTCTGCGCGTTGATCATATTGACCTGGCAAGTATTCTACGGCAAAGGCTGTTTCGTCATCGGAAAGACTTAATTGTTCAGATGCAATGTCTACTTGCGGTTCCGAGAGAATAAGGCGTGAAGCCTCGGCAAATTCTTTTTGATTGAGTCCATCTACATCATAGCGCTGGACGACGCGGATGCCATGAAGGTGATGAATATTAAGGTTGTCCCTCAGGTCGTGAAGGAGTTCACGGGCCTGAGTATTGAATTCGGCTTGTTTCTCGACAAAAATGCGGTGCATAGCTGGAAGCCGGGATATTACGAGCAGATCCCGTTTGAGCAAGAGCAATGCGAAGGAAACAGAGATTTAATGTCACGGAGGGAGTCTGTTGTCAGAACAAGCGCTACGCGAGCTAAAGGCAGCCAGAAGGTTATTAAAACTGAATGTATACCGTAAGTGGCATTTGACCTTTTATTATGACATGGCTATTAATGATTTATGCAGGAGGTTGAAGCAGCAGGAAAGATACTCAAAAGTATGCTTGATAAACTAGGCTTTGAGGCGGAGTTGGAAGTGTCTGAAGAAAAGGATGGCCCATGTCTTAATGTTAAGACTGACGAGGGTGCACATTTGATCGGAAAGCATGGAGATCGTCTGGAAGACCTTCAATATTTGACCAATAGAATTTTAACGAAACACTATTCTGATGCACCGCGGGTGAAAGTGGATTGTGATCATTATCGGGCAAACCAAGAGCAAAGGATGCTAGAATCGATACGTGAGGTTGCCCAGCAAGTGATGGAAGATGGAAAGTCGCGAAAGCTAAAGCCATTAAATGCCTATTACCGTAGGTTGGCGCATAATACTCTGGCTGATATCGATGGTGTTGCGACAAGTTCTCCCACTGGTAATTCGCGTTACAAGCGTATTGAGGTTTCTAAGGCCTAGTCTTGCAGCATTAGATAGTTATGAAAACACACCGTCTTGTTTTGCCAGGGGATTTAAACCAGTATGGTTTTTTGTTTGGTGGCAAAATGCTGAGCTGGGTCGACGAAGCATGTTGGATTGCTGCCAGCCTTGATTATCCCAAATGCCGATTTGTCACAGTAGGGATGGATCAAGTCGAGTTTCGACATGGTGTAGCAGAGGGGGTTATTTTAGAAATCGACTGTCAGAAGACGAGGGAGGGTAACACTTCTGTAAGCTACAGCGTGAATGTAAGCGGTAGTGGTGATCAGGTCGAGGGTATGATTTTCTCAACAGTGGTAACATTTGTTAATGTTGATCCAGAGGGGAAGAAGCTTCTCCTTACTCAATGATTTTCAGCTTATATTTTTATGAATCGCATTGAGACAGTAGACATCATTGTTGCGATTGACCGTTCTGAAGATGAATCTTTTTGGCGGAAAAAAGTCGCTAGAAAGTTGCGCGTGCACCCAAAGCAGATTCAAGGAATGCGCTTAAGGAAGCATTCAATTGATGCCAGGCAAAAAGACATCAAAGCTCAACTGAGAATCGAGGTGGCGGTCGGTATAGATCTGCCTCCTGAGCCAACATATGAGCCGCTTTATCCACAAGTTGGTTCATCAGCCAAGCGCATTGTAATCGTGGGCTGTGGGCCAGCTGGTATGTTTGCCGCTTTAAAGGCAATCGAGTTGGGCCTGAAGCCTATCATCGTCGAGCGTGGTAAAGATGCATCCGCACGTCGTTTCGATTTGGCGCCTTTGTTGAGAGAGGGGAGAGTGATAGAAGATTCAAACTATTGCTTTGGTGAGGGCGGGGCAGGAACTTTCTCCGATGGTAAGCTCTACACGAGGGCTACGAAAAGAGGACCAGTAAGAGATGTGTATGAGACATTTGTAGCTCATGGTGCACCAGCTAGAATTCTTGTGGATGCTCATCCCCATATTGGATCAAATTTGTTACCTAATGTAGTGAAGGCGATGCGAGCAAGTATCGTCGCTGCTGGTGGAGAGGTTCACTTTGAGACCAAAGTGGTGGAGCTTCTGACTTCTGGTGATGGGAAGGTGATGCGAGGGGTAGCTACTTCAGATGGTAGGGAATTGATTGGTGATGCGGTCATTCTTGCGACTGGACATAGCGCTCGAGATATTTATCAGCTTTTAGCAAAGCAGGATATTCTAATGGAGCAGAAGACCTTTGCTGTGGGTGTTCGTATTGAGCATCCGCAGCCATTAATTGACAGTATCCAGTATCACTATCAAAGGGGGCAAGAGCGGCCACGTATTCTGCCAGCTGCTAGTTATCGTTTGGCTTGTAAAATTGGCGGTAGAGGGGTGCATTCTTTCTGTATGTGCCCGGGTGGTTTCATCGTGCCGGCTGCCACTGAGAATGATGAGGTTGTGGTGAACGGAATGTCCTTGTCGCGGAGGGATTCAGCTTATGCCAACAGCGGAATGGTCGTCAGTGTTGATCCGGACGATACGCGAGAGTTTGATCAGGAGCATGGTGTTCTCGCAGGTATGGCTTTTCAGAAAAAACTCGAGGTGGCTGCGTCACTTCATGGTGGAGGTAAGCAAAGAGCTCCGGGTCAGCGAGTGACAGATTTCTTGGATGGGCAAGTTTCATCCAGTTTGCCATCAACGAGCTATTTTCCGGGATTAAATTCATCTCCACTCCATGAGGTGATGCCGAGTTTTATTGTGTCTCGTATGCAGACCGGTTTGCGGAAATTTGGTAAGGGTATGCACGGTTATATCACGGAGGAGGCGGGATTGATAGGCTTCGAAACACGCACCAGCAGCCCGCTACGGATACCGCGCAATGACGATGACTTGCAGCACCCAAATATTGCCGGTCTTTACCCATGTGCTGAGGGTGCTGGCTATGCAGGTGGTATTATCTCAGCGGCATTAGACGGCATTAAATGTGCTGAAGCGGTAGCGGGGGTTGCTGTTTAGGTGCTGCCAAATAAGTTATGAGCGGGCCGTGTTTTACTGACTACAGTTCCCACGGTTCTGGCTCACGCGTTAGGTAGGGAAGGAAACGCTTTTTATCTATGCATTTTTCAAATGCTTCGTCTGGACTAATGCGTCCAGCTTGCAAATGCTTCATAATAGCTTCGTCAAGTGGGACATTGCCCTTGGTTTGACCTACTTCGATCATGCCGGGTATTTGGTATGTCTTTTCCTCACGAATCATATTGGCGATCGCGGTGTCGACAACGAGGATTTCCAAAGCGGCGACCCTTCCGGGCTTGTCCACCCGTTTGAAAAGGTTCTGTGCTATGACCCCCTTGATAGACTCAGAAAGAGTTGTTCTTACCTGGTTTTGCTGACTTGCAGGGAATACGTCAATGATTCGGTCGATGGTTTTGGCTGCACTGGGTGTATGCAATGTGCCGAAAACAAGGTAACCTGTTGCTGACGCTTCCAAAGCGAGGTTGATTGTTTCAAGATCACGCATCTCACCTACTAATATAATACCTGGATCTTCACGTGAGGCTGCGCGAAGCGCGGATGCAAATGATTCCGTGTGCAGGCCAACTTCTCGATGGTTGATGAGTGATTCTTTCGATTTGTGCGAGAATTCAATGGGATCCTCAACGGTAAGAATATGATCAGTGCGAGCCTTGTTGGCGTAGTCAATAATGGCTGCAAGAGTGGTTGACTTGCCTGACCCTGTAGGGCCTGTCACCAGAACAAGGCCCTTGGATAATTGAGCAAACTTTTGGCAAATATCGGGCAAACCAAGTTGCTCCGATGTAAGGATCTCGGAGGGAATAGTACGAAATACAGCACCGACGCCCTCTTTTTGATTGAAGAAATTAGCTCGAAATCGAGCTTTCCCTGGTAGCTCATAAGCAAAATCAACGTCTCCCGTTTTCTGGAAGTGTGCCATCTTATCTTCGGGGCAAATCTCTTTTAATATAGATAACAATTCTTCATGCACCAGTGGTTCTGCCTCAAGCCTTACAAGTTCGCCGTTGATGCGAATGATGGGGGCGTTACCTGTTGACAGGTGTAAGTCAGATGCTTTGTTATCAAGCATCGTTTCAAAATAAGTATCAATAATTGCCATGTTGTTGGGGGGGCTGATACTGAATCTGGCGATCAGTTTAGAGAATTCACATGTGCTTCATGTTATGGTCAGGGTGAATATATATGGTTTAAATTTATTTATGTAGGCGGGTGATTGCGAATATTACAATTCCCATGGTTCTGGCTCACGTGTCAGGAAGGGCAGGAAGCGCTTCTTGTCGATGCATTTTTCAAATGCTTCGTCGGGACTAATACGTCCAGCTTCCAGGTGCTTCATAATGGCTTCGTCCAGGGGGACATTACCCTTACGTTGCCCTACCTCGATCATGCCGGGGATTTGGTAAGTTTTCTCCTCACGAATCATGTTGGCGATAGGCGTATCAACAACGAGAATTTCAAGTGCGGCAACCCGCCCTGGTTTATCCACACGTTTGAAGAGGTTCTGGGCGATGACGCCTTTGATAGATTCGGAGAGAGTTGTCCTGATTTGGTTTTGCTGACCTGCGGGAAAGACGTCAATGATCCGGTCAATCGTTTTGGCTGCACTGGGTGTGTGCAAGGTTCCAAAAACAAGGTGACCGGTAGCAGCCGCTTCCAATGCCAAGGTAATGGTTTCGAGGTCTCTCATCTCACCGACTAAAATGATATCAGGGTCCTCACGGAGAGCTCCTTTGAGGGCGCTTCCAAAGGATTTTGTATGCAAGCCGACTTCACGGTGGTTGATCAGGGCTTTAACGGATTTATGGACAAATTCGATGGGGTCTTCCACGGTGAGAATATGGTCTGCACGAATCTTATTGGCGTAGTCTATAATCGCAGCAAGAGTAGTTGATTTACCAGAACCGGTGGGCCCCGTAACGAGGACGAGACCTTTCGTTAATTTTGCAAATTTCTGACAGATCTCAGGGAGTCCCAGTTGCTCTGAGGTGAGAACCTCTGAGGGGATAGTACGAAATACAGCACCGACGCCCTCTTTTTGATTGAAGAAATTAGCACGGAATCGGGCCTTGCCCGGAAGCTCATAGCCAAAATCAACATCACCAGTTTCCTCGAAATGTGCCATTTTTTCTTCGGGGCAAATTTCTCGCAGCATCGTGAGTAATTCTTCGTGGACCAATGGAGGGGCATTCAGGCGCTCTAATTCGCCATTAATTCGAATGATTGGTGCGTTACCTGTAGAGAGGTGTAAGTCAGATGCTTTATTCTCGAGCATCGTTTCAAAGTAGATATCAATATGTGCCATAGTGCGCTATTTTAGTAGTCATCTGTTGATTAGGCAGAAACATGTTTGGGTAGTGTTCGGTCGGATCTTTCGATTGTCCTATTCAGATGCCAACATCAACACTTAGAATCTATGTTCGATAGAAAAGATGCCAAGACTATTTTTCACCGATAAGCTAAGTTGGTGAGGGAGGCTATCCTTGCGGCTGAGATGAAATACCCTGCGATAAAGTTATCTTCATGGGAAGAAGGTCGCCGGCAAATCGAATAATAAATATCGAATAATGAAAAAGTAGCCCTACCAGGACTCGAACCTGGAAATACGGAATCAAAATCCGGTGTGTTACCAATTACACTATAGGGCTGTCTTGTGGTAGTGTTCTGCAGTAAAGATGCAAAAAGCGCCAACGGGCGTGTAACTACGATGACTTGTTACACTTTGCAATAGCGAAATGCGGAAATTATTGTTCCGGTAATGGGATCTCAGTCCATGATTCAAAGAGATGGCCTGAGCCGTGTAAATCAACCTAGATGATCGATTATCAGGTGAATAAGTGTCTTCACAACTCGATTGTGATGTTGTAGAGTCTCAAAGGGTAGCATTTTCATTACATTGTTGTCCTGACTTTCAGTAAAGCCCACACTTCATCAGTTTTATATTAACCAAGCGAATCCTTACATTACTCTTACCATTTGCATAATGATCATACCACAACGTCCCTTTTTCCTTATTACCCTGTCAGCGTTAATGATGTTGGTTGCTTGTTCTGCCAATGATAAAGCGAGAAAGACAAAATATAACAGCGCGTATCGTTCCCCCTCGCTCTTTGGTTCTGGCCTAAGGAACCCTGATATCAACCTGCCAAGTAACTTTCCCTCAGACATAGCTGTGAGTCATCGCCGAGGTCGGACAGATCTACCTTACATAGCGATGACCTTCGATGACGGACCTCATCCAAAAAACACACCAAGACTCTTGGATATGCTGCGTGAGCGCAACATCAAGGCGACCTTCTATGTAGTAGGGCGTAACGTGGATTTGTATCCGCACATCGTGAGGCGCATTGTTGCGGAGGGGCACGAGATTGGAAATCACACATGGACTCATCGGAATCTTACGGGTCTGAGTAACGCATCTGTCCGAATCGAAATGGATCGCACGCGTGATGTTATTATCTCAGCTTGTGGAGTTGAGCCACGGACAATGCGTCCTCCGTATGGGGCGCTTCGAGAAAGTCAGCGGGCATGGATTTATAAAGAGTATGGCTACCCGACGATTATGTGGAACGTGGACCCCATGGACTGGCGGCGGCCGGGGGTTTCAGTTGTCACATCAAGAATACTTGAAAACACTCGTAATGGTTCCATTGTCTTAGCTCACGATTTACATAAGCCGACGGTGGATGCTATGCCCGAGACCTTGGATGGGCTACTCGAGCGTGGCTTTCAATTTGTTACCGTATCGCAGTTGCTTGGTGCAACCGCAACATCGACGGGGGCTGTGCAAAGGCAGCCCAGTCGGGGATTGGCTAACTCAAGCGGCTTAGATGCTGCAGGAGTCGAGACTGAAGCTCTTACCCGATTGGCAGTCAGCGGAAATTGACCAGATTATCTTTTTGTAGCTTAGTCTGTTTAAGTAGTGTTGCATTTTGTGATTAGACACGCTTAATAACTTCCATCATGTTTGGGGATGATTATTTCACGACTCGCAAGCGTCTCACGGACGTCGTAGTCCGTGTGTTGGGTCTGGCCGACAAGACTGGTGCGGAGAAAAAACCCCTCATAGATAATGATATAACCAAGGGGTTGAAAAATCCTTTTTTGTTTGTGGTATGTGGTGAGGTTAATGCAGGCAAATCTTCATTGCTCAATGGCTTGTTCGGAGAGGATATCTGTAAAACCAATGTTTTGCCAGAGACCGACCGGGTGCAATGGTATCGATATGCAGAGCAAGTTGTTGATGAGGAGGTTACGCCTATTCTAGAGGAGCGTTTTCGCCCTATTGATTTCTTGATGGATTTTAACCTAGTTGATACGCCGGGTACTAATTCGGTTGTTCAAGGGCACCAAGCCATCACAGATCGATTCTTGCCTGTATCAGATCTCATTTTCTGGGTGTTTCCTGCCAGTAACCCATGGGGAGCCTCTACATGGGATTTCATCAGCAAGCAGAATGATGAAATGATTGAAAAGTCTATTTTCATCCTGCAGCAGGCGGATCTCAGGGAGCAGGGGGACTTGGATGTTATCCTTGGTCACATGCGTGATCTTTGCCGAAAGCGTATTGGTCGAGCTCTGCCGATTTACCCAGTATCAGGTAAGCTTGCTATTCAGGCAAAATCTGAAAAGCCGTTCGGTGAAAACTTATGGCGGGAAAGTGGCTATCCAAGTCTTGAAAAATATATTTCTGAGGTGGTAACAAGCTCAGCTAATCGCCGCGAAGTGCTTAGCGACGTCCGCGATGCTGCTGCTAAAGTATTGACTAGTGTGGAAGACACGATTGAGCGAAGGACCCGTTTGTTGGACGAAAACGAAGGTTTCCTTAATAATCTCGAAAAAGAAATTGATGCAAGTCGGGAAAAGCAGTCTGCAGGTGTATCATCTAAGTTTACTGCAATGAAGGAAGTTTTTGCAGAGCAAGGAGAGCGTAGTAGAATGTTTATGATGAGCAAAATCGGTGTTGGTTCCACGCTGAAGAGCTTATTCGTTGCCGATGATTTACCGCGATTGGTAGTAAGGGAACTGGTTGAGTCAGTGCAAGAGGCTGTCGAACATCAGTCGAAGCAAGATGCAGAAGTATTGATACGGGAGTGCTCAGATCATTGGGGGACCGTGAGGCCCAGAGTGAAGGAGAAGTTGGAAATTACTCTTGATGATTTTGAGAGCTTGAATGATGTGTTCACCGATAGCAAAAAGCGTTTCATCAGAAGAATGGGGCTGGCAGCTAAACAAGCTGTTGTTAATCTAAAGATCAGAGGAGGGCTTGATATGCGCATGTCGGAAAGAAGAGCGAAACTCAAAATTTGGATCTACATGAGTCTTGTGCTCATGCTTTGTGCCGGTGTTGCTGGTTCTTTGCGCTTAGGGCTTTATCCATATCCAGCGCTCGCTTGTCTTGGAGGGGCCGCCATTACATTACTTGTTTTTATTGTTCAGACCTACAGGACGAGAAAGTTTATGATCAAAGCTTTTGTAGGTCATTTACTGCAATCACAAGGTCGATTTACTGATGCTCTAGGTTCTGATTATCGAGATGGTGTTCGTGACCTATATATTGAATATGCACGCCTTTTGGAAAGTGTTCGTAGACACATTGTTAACGCAAAAATAGAGCTTCAACCAAACCTCGAGCAATGGAATCACCTTTTCCTTGAGCTCAAAGAAATTGAGCAAGATCTTTAGAGCCGATGAGAAGAAAAAAGAGAGAAGGCGGAGCACGCGAAAATAAGCATGTCGCCGGGGGATTCGAGAAAGTAAAGTCCCAGGCAAGATCAGAGGAAGATCTTTATGAACTGGTTACTCAACAAACTGATCCTTTATTGCTCATATTAGACTGTGTGCAAGACCCCCACAATTTAGGCGCCATTTTAAGAACGGCTGACGGTGCTGGGGTGACAGCTGTCGTCGCACCTAAAGATAAATCCGTGGGAATTACTGATACCGTGCGGCGTGTGTCAGTTGGTGCAGCTGAGCGAGTGCCTTTTTTTCGCGTAACAAACCTGTCTCGAAGCATGAATAAGCTGAAGGAGCTTGGCGTTTGGATGGTCGGTACGAGTGATATGGGTGAGGGGACATTATATGAAACAAGCTTTACTGGCTCGATGGCAATTGTCATGGGTGCCGAGGGAAGCGGGATGCGGCGGTTGACAGAGGATAACTGTGACTTTCTTATTAAAATACCCATGGCTGGTAAAGTGGAGTGTCTCAATGTGAGTGTAGCTACTGGGGTCTGCCTCTACGAGGCTGTTCGCCAGCGAATTAATACACAGGAACGATGAGTATAGCCGGCAACCATGGTTTCACGACCGACGGATTAATTATTACAAAATTTCACAACGTATTATATTTAATTAATGTTAAATATATATTGTATCTCATTGGTTCACAGCCTATTATTCAAGGGTCACATTCACCCTTACATGTATGCCGATGAACTCTAATCACAACAACAACGCTAGTCTTATTCTGGATGCCAATGGTCGCCCCATTGGGAATTTAGGAGCTAAGTCAACGATACAGCGTAGAAAATTCCTAGGTCTTTCAGGAGCGGCAGCGGCGGGAATGTTATTGAGTGCTGAAGACGCATCAGCAGGGTGGTTTGGCTTCTATTCGAGTAAGCCCGTAGCTGGTATTCCTGAATCTTGGGTTAGACTCAAAGGAGATAATGTTAATCGTTATGCGAATTATGTGAAGGGCTTACGCTTGCGTAATGTAACGCCGCGCATGATTTTAGCCCCTCATTTCAAGACCCGTGGTAGCGTTGTGAATAGCTTGCCTCCCAAGAATCTGTGGAAAAAAATGGGACCGACTTTGAAGGTGATTGATCGCATGTCTAAGGAGTTGTCGCTACCAGTGAAGGCGATTTACTCAGCATATAGAAGTCCTCGTTACAATGCGGCGGTGAGAGGACACCCTCGTTCTTTTCATCAATACAACCAGGCTGTTGATGTAGTATTCCATGGCGCTAGCTCCAGACATGTCGCGAGTGTCGCTCGTTATTTACGCGATCGTAAGCGCAAGTTTGAGGGAGGTATTGGTACCTACGGCGGTTTTGTGCACATCGACACCCGTGGATTTAACTCAGACTGGTAATCGGTAACAAGCAGTACAGGGGTCTGTCACAGAGGGGCATTCAAGGCGCCCTGCATCTTTACTTTGGTGAGTTTCCACTTGCCTGCCTCGCTTTTACTCCAACTTAGATTAAGTTCTATTTTTTCGGTGGCTAGTGAAGTTTTTTTAGAGCTCACGGCGAAGTCAATCACGGTATTTGCCGTGGCATGGTCGTCATCAATGATTTCGACATCAATACTGTCAATTTTTGCGACTGAAGAGTCGACATGAAATGCAAAGAGCTGGTGGCTCTCTATGAGCTGATCTCGCGAGAACTGTCGTTGGTAATTAGCTATGTTAACTTGGCAAGTAACTGACCTTTCAAGTAAGTTTGAAAAGCTATTGGTTTTGAGTGCACGGTAGGTCTTGGTCGCTGTTTGTGGTATATCCAAGCATTGAACAACAGTTTTCGTTTGGCGTTTGATGATCTGGCTGGGACTAAGCCACCAAGCCAAAATGACGACAACGCCTGTCAACGTGATGAGGGCCATGAGCCTAGACTTTTTCATGAGGAAATATTGGGCTCGCAAAATTATCCTAGCAAGCAGTAAGATCGTGATTGGTGCGCAAGCTTGGTTGTGGTAACTTTTAGCACATGTTGAAGAGTTTAAATTTCAAGCAGTGGGTTCTATTGTGCTCTGTATTTTCTTACGCAGGATTTGCTTTCCAGGCCTGCACACCGCGTCAGGAGTATTTTGAAATGCCAGTTCCTAACGCTAAAATGGCATCGGATACTGGAGGCTCTCTAGATCAGTTGGGAAAAGGCTATGCTCTATCGCAGGTCCACTGCTCTCAATGCCATGTATTCAAGCTACCCAAGGATATGCGGGTAGATGAGTGGCATACGATCGTCCCGGGGATGGCGTGGAATGCGGGGCTAGATAAGCAGGATGAGTCAGCCGTAATGGCTTATCTGGTTGCTGCTACCGAGCAGATGCAGCAGTCTGAGGATTGAGTATGATCATGATCTAAATGGTCAAAACGCGTCTTTTTTGTCAAAAATACCAGCTTCAGAGGTTGCATTCGTCATATTGTAGGGGTAAGTGATGTCCATGACTATGATCGCTAAAGAATCTAATGTGATGTCTAAAACCAAAGAGCTCTGTGAGGCAATCGCAGAAGACATCGAGTTTGTTACGCTGCAGGGGCAAGTGGAGCGCTTCCTTGCTGACGATGATGCTAAGCTCAAATACCAATCACTTCATGAGCGAGGTGAGGAGTTGCACAACAAACAACAGGCAGGTGTTGAATTGTCGGATAAAGAAATACAAGATTTTGAAGATGCGCGCGAGTCACTGTTTGCCAACGAAGTTGCAAGTGATTTTATGGAGGCACAACAAAGTCTGCAGACCTTGCAAAAGACGATTTCCAAGTATATCGGAATGACACTTGAGCTTGGACGGACGCCTACTCCGGAAGATATGGAGCAGGGTGACGGCGGTGGCTGCTGTGGTGGTGGCTGCGGCTGTTAATAGAGAGCCTACCAATAGAGCTCAACAAAATTTACCAAGCCTCCTGAGCGATAAAGCTCATGGAGGCTTTTTCTATGTGTCCATAGCCTTGTGGGCGCCAAGTGTATTACTTGATGCTTTGTGGCTAGTGCATCCCCAAGAGCGAATATACTTCGCGCGTGGCTCTGCTCTGATTAAGAGTGTAGAAATGAATCCCGTCCACACCTTGATCCAATAGGCCTGCGCACTGTTCGGCAGCATGCTGAATACCCACTCGCTGCACCGATTCTTTATCGTTACCAGCCCGATTGAGAGCTTTTAATAGACGTGCTGGAAAATGTGCACCAGCAGCGAGCTCAGCCATGCGGTGGATGCCTTTAGCTGATGTGATTGGCATAATGCCTGCAATGATAGGGATATCGATGCCAGCTAGTTGGCAGCGGTCGCGGAAATCATAAAAATCGTGATTGTCGAAAAAGAGTTGGGTGCAAATGTAGTCTGCTCCCGCATCAACCTTTGCCTTCAAATAATCCATTTCCAATAACCTATTGGGTGTGTCTGGATGTCCCTCAGGAAAGGCAGCTACGCCAATACCGAAACCACGAGGGTCGGAATGTTTTTTCGACTCATTGAACGATTTAATGTGACGAACAAGATCTATCGCTTGTTGGAATGCATCTTGAGATCGGTCATATTGATTGTTGTCGGCAGGAGGGTCACCTCGTAAAGCTAGAATATTGCCAATGTTTGCTGCAGCATAGCGATCAAGTGTAGAGGTGATCTCTGCCTCACTATGCGAGACACATGTAAGGTGTGGAATGGGTGGTGTGTCTGTGCTTTCTTTTATTTTAAGCACGAGGTCATGTGTGAGATCCCTCGTAGTTCCGCCTGCTCCATATGTAACGCTCACGAATGAAGGTTTGTATTTCGACAAATTCTTGATGGTCTCATAGAGAGCTTGTGAAGCCTCTGCGCTTTTTGGAGGAAAAAATTCAAACGAGAAAGTAGGTTCCTCGGGTTTTATGATATCACTGATGTGCATTGCTTGATGAATTATTGTTGATTATGCAGATAAACAAAATAAAAAAATACATCACATTCACAACTTGAGCTGGTTTGAGGTGTTTAAAAACCAAGATTACACAACTACATGGTTCATATTTTAAAATATCATCGACCTGAATTTCCTCTTCTTTTTAGTTTGGGGCTATTTTTGGGGTTGTTTTTGATCTGTGGTGCAGGTGCGGATAGTAAGGAAGCAGCTATGCAGCAGAGAAGTTCTGGTGAAGACAATCAGCGCCTTTCGAGATCTTCGGGTGGTAATATTAAGGTTGGCTATGATAAGGTAAAGTTGTTTGATCGGGCAGATTCCAATCATGATCGCCAATTAAGTTTTACTGAGTTTGCTTGCGTGAAAAGACTGAAGCATTTGGAGGCTGACAGGCAGCGCAAGTTGTTTGAATACCTTGATCAAAACCAAAATGGGTTTCTTGAAATGAATGAGCTCAGTCTCCCAGTGCCGAAATGGATGAAGGTGGCTAAGAGAGGCTTTGCTCGGCTTGATCAAAACAATGACAATGGTCTTAGTTTTAGTGAGTTTTCTGCTTTAGGCAAGTTTCCGCAAATGAACGAGATCGACCCACAGCTTTTATTTGGACGATTAGACCACAATAAGAACGGCCTAATTGAACGCTCAGAATTGAATGTAAAGTTAGCTGGCATCAATCAGGCTAAAATGAATTTTATGAGTCATGACAAGGATTCAAGCGGAACTATCAATTATGCTGAGTATTCGTTGGCATCCATGGTGTCCAAATGGCCGGAGTCGCGCCGCAGGAAATTTTTTGATCGTATTGATAGTAACGCTGATGGTGAACTCAATAAGCATGAGCTATGGTCCATGTCCTCGAAGATGAGGCGAGTGCAGGCTCCCGGGGCGCCCTAGGATAGGTGGTTACAGTTTGTTTTCGGATCAGGTTTGGTGTTTTAGCCTTGTTCTCTGTATCAAGCTTGCACGAGATGATTTCTATCACTTTGTAGTCGGTCAATTTGTGTTGTTTTTTAAATTTTGTTAAGCCATAAAAATTCGGGTACACTTATCGAGATGGATCATTTAGTTAAAGGTTATTATCACTGCGATAATTGCGATTCGATTTTCGAGTCTTCATCGAGCGCGGTGTCGCAACTATCCTGCCCTTACTGTGGTCATATAATGGCGGGCAGTTACACTGCACCTCCCGAAACCGATTTTGAAGCAGATTCAGCGCTCAGTGATATTGACGATGGTGGAGTGTCGAATGACATCGCTCATGATCAAAACCATGACTTCAATAGATCATCTGGAGCTGAACAAGTTGTTCGAGAAGACCCTGCTGTTGCACAAAAAAAGCGAGAGGCTCACCATATGAAGCTCATATCTATCTCGTGGATTGTTTTCGTTGTGCTGGTTGTAACCGTGGTGATTTATTTCAATAGCTCGTCTGATAGGTTTACTGGCAATACCACATCCTCTCAGTTAGACTCGGGAAAGCAAATCGATGCTGAGAGGCAAGAGCTGAAGTTGTCACTGCCAAAGTGTATGACTGTAGTGAAAAGATTTTTGAATGCCGAAACGGCATCAGCCAAAGCTCAGTTTGTTTATGACGGGGTTAGACTTTCGCGTGAAATGGAGGACTACTATGCCGGCCAAGCTGATCTGCGACCGTCATTACTGCAGGTAAGACCTATTGTTTATCATGCACTACATATTGCAGGGTCTCAAGCTATAGGTACTGTATGTCAAACTGATACAGGTGAACGTTTTGAGGCAATCTTTATTCTAGACGATGGAGAATGGAAAATTGAATGGAAGTCATTCGTTCGATACAGTGAGCGTGATTGGGCACTTTTCAAAACGGGGGCCGATGGCGACGAGGCTGATTTTAGGCTGTATATGAGGGTGATGGATGTTCGCGAAGATTTAGCAGCCGGTGATGTTTTAGTTCAATTCTATAAGCCTGATATATTTAGAGGTCACATGTTCGATGGTTATGCATCTGAAGTGATTCGCGTACCGGCATACAGTGGTCAGGGGAAACTGTTGCGGGCTTTGATTGAGCGTTCTGCTGCAGCTGAGGATGAGGATTTGGTAGGAATGCAGATCTCAGAGTTTGACCCAAAACAGCTTTACAGAGTACGGGTACGTATGCAATTAGGGCTCAATGCGAAGCAGCAACCAGAGGTCAACTTAGTGCGCCTGATAGCAAACCATTGGTATGATCCTGCCATCGTTAAAAAAAATAGCCTAGCTGAAGAACTAAAGTGAGTCCAGCAGGCCCTTTCTCATCTCATCAACCGGAGCGCTTCCGGGAAACCAGCACTCATAGGCCAGTGCACCCTGATGCAGTAGCATCGAAAGTCCGTTAGCTGTCCTAGCTCCGACGGACTTCGCATGACTAAGCAGAGCAGTTTGGGCTGGGTTGTAAATCATGTCGTAAACTAGATGGTGTGGCTGAATGCATCCAGAGGGTAGCGGTTTGCGGTCAGTCGATTTAAGTCCCAGCGAAGTTGCATTGATGATAAGCTCCGCATTGCCTGCAGCTTCCATTATGTTGCTGTCATCAGGAGATATGGCAGTAAAACGCTCGCCGGGACCTTCAAGATGATGAAGTTCGTTGCCAAGGGTTTCGAGCTCAGCCATGAGTTTCTCGGCTTTTTCTAAGGTGCGATTAACTAGCGAAATTTGCCCGCAGCCAATTCTCGCACATTGAGTAGCAACAGCACGTCCTGCACCTCCACCAACACCGAGAATCATCACTTTAAGGTCGCTGAGATCAATGCTGAAGTCTTCTCGTATGGCACGCACAAGCCCCGGGGCGTCCGTGTTGTGTCCGAGTGTTTGTTCGCCAAAAATAAGGGTGTTGACTGCTCCGATGGCGCGAGCGTCTTCGCTGAGCTCATCACAGCAATCAATGACCTCAAATTTGTGAGGCACGGTGATATTACAGCCAATAAAATTAAGATCCTGCATACGCTTTACAGCATCGGAGACTTTGCCCGGCTCTACCTCGAGGCGAATGTAACGAGCGTCCATGCCCTGGGCATCTAGCGCAGCCTGATGCATAGCTGGAGAGGCGGAATGGCTGACGGGGTGGCCTATGACTGCTAGACGAGCAGGTTTGTCAGCCTCGGCATCAAGTATTGTTCTGCTGGACAGGTCGTCAATTTGATAGACATCTTTCATATGTTCAATGCTTAGAGTAGCTCGATAGTATGCTGGATTCGACGAACGCTTTCATCTTTACCTAATATGTTGAGTATAGCACCTAGGTCAGGACCGCCTGATTGGCCACTCAGAGCGACCCGAGTAGGAAACATGAGTTGACCTGGCTTAGCCCCGTTAGCTTTCGCTGTTTCAGAAATAACATTTTTAGCTTCGCTCCAATCATTGACCTGATCAAAGGCGAGGGCAAGCTCACTGAGTAGGTTTTTTGCAGATGAGTTATTTCGGACTTTCTCTAATGCTTGAGTATCGTGGTCGAAATCAGGCTTGAGTAAAAAAGAGATTGCCTCAGGTATGTCAGCGAGTAGTCGGGTTTTTTCTTGTATGGATGTGGTGATCGCAGCGAAATCATTCGGTATATCATAGCCGGCATTGAGAACAAAGGGTTTGGCCATGCTAGTGAATTCCTCTGGGCTGAGCTGGGCAAGGTGCTGTTGATTGATCCAAGCACATTTCTCGGAATCAAACTTGGCAGGCGATCGATTAATACCCTCAAGGCTGAAGCGATCGATGATTTCATCAATGGGCATGATTTCTGATTCGTCTTTAGGCGACCAGCCGAGAAGTGATAGAAAATTAAACACTGCAGTTGGGATGTAACCATCATCAGCGTAGCCTGCAATGGCGGCACCTGTGTCGCGTTTGCTCATTTTAGATCCGTCCATGTTGAGGATTAGCGGAATGTGCCCATAAAGAGGTGGCTCAACACCAAACGCCTCGAACAGCTGCAGATGTTTGGGCGTGTTCATTAGGTGGTCCTCGCCACGCAGCACATGGCTGATTTTCATTTCCAAGTCGTCTACCACATTTACGAAATGGAAGACATAGGACCCATCGGATCGTTTGATAACCATGTCTGGGGTATTTGACTCATCGCGATAGTCAATTGTGACCTCTCCGCAGATTAGGTCCTGCATGGTGATCGGTTTGCGGGCGAATTTGAATCTCCATGCACCATCATCTTGATAGACGCGGTCTTGAGCACGCAGGTTGTCAAACCACTTATCATAGAGGTCATTACGTTGACTTTGGTAGTATGGCCCGTAGGCGCCTACCGTGCTACCGTCGCTTTGAGGGCCTTCGTCCCAATCGAGCCCTAGCCAGCTCATGCCCGCGAAAATGGCTTCTCTGGCCTCGGCGGTGTTTCGTTCTTCATCGGTATCCTCGACTCTAAGAATGAATGATCCTCCGTGCTTGCGGGCTAATAGCCAGTTAAACAGAGCCGTGCGAGTGCCTCCAACGTGGAGGTAACCAGTGGGTGAGGGTGCGAAGCGAGTGCGCACATTATTCATGTCGTGGGATGAGTTCACATGCGGGGTTTAGCGCGCCATGGCGTCGAGGGCAAGCATGGAGCGTTTTTGCGGAGCATTACTGTTCTTTTTGAGAAATCAGCGATTGCGTATTTCTTTTTCCTCGGGACTACCTAGCATCAGTGCATGAAAAAAATTGCACCACATTGGCAGATTCTGATTGCACTGGTTCTGGCAACAGGCACGGGAGTTGTTTTTCGTAATCTCAGTGAGATGGTGTCCAAGGATAGCACGGCTTTTCATTTTATGGAGGCTGCGATTGCGACTGGCGACTTTGTTGGTAAACTATTTATACAGGCCTTGAAGATGATTATTGTGCCACTGGTGGCGAGCTCGATCATCGCAGGTATTGCATCATTAGGCGAAATGAAAGGCTTTGGCAGGCTCGGTCTCAAGACGCTGGGTTTTTACATGGGAACAAGTTTGGCGGCTGTGGTCGTTGGCTTGTTATTAGTGAATACGATTCAGCCGGGTTTAGATGATGGCAAGGCGAATACCAAGATTCGTATGGCTCTCGAGCAGAAAGCGGAGGGCGCGAGTTCTGGTGCTAAGGAAAAAGTCGCTCAAGCAGGAGAACGTAAGCCGGCGGACTATGCCGGCTTATTCAAGAAAATGATTCCGCCTAATGTAATTAAGGCAGCTACAGAGAATGGTCAGTTATTAGGCATGATCTTTTTTTCCATTCTGTTTGCGATTGTGATGGCAAGGCTGCCGCTTGAAAACATGTATCCGCTGCTTGGTACAGTGCAGGCAATTAACGATGTGATGATTCGATTAACGCAATGGATTATGATTTTTGCTCCCCTAGGTGTTTTTGGATTACTGCTTCCGGTTGTTTATCAGAGTGGCGCTGACATATTTCTGAGCTTGGGGAAATATTTCTTCACAGTGTTATTAGCACTTTTGATTCATCTAGTGGTAGTAATGCCGTTGGTGCTGCGTTACGTGGCGGGTGTCAGCCCATGGGCGCACTTTCGAGCCATGCGCATGGCGATGCTGACCGCTTTTTCGACAGCGTCATCGGCTGCAACTCTGCCTGAGACTATGTTGTGCGTGCAGAAAAATGCAGGGGTTTCCAAGCGAGTCTCGAGTTTTACTCTGCCGCTGGGTGCAACGGTGAACATGGATGGTACAGCTCTCTACGAATGTGTCGCCGTGCTTTTTGTTGCACAAGTGATGGGCATTGAGATGGGAGTGGCTGCGCAGTTCGCGGTAGTGGTTACTGCGCTACTAACTAGTATTGGTGTAGCGGGTATTCCGTCTGCGAGCCTGGTGGCTATATTACTCATCTTGAATAGCTCGGGAATTCCCAATGCCGAGATGGCTGTTGTGGCACTCCTGTCGGTAGACCGATTGCTCGATATGAGTCGAACAGCGGTCAATATCTTTGGAGATTCATGCGCTGCAGTGTGCATTGCTAAGTCTGAGGGAGAAAAACTAAGCATCTAATATTAGCGCAATATGAGAGATGTTTTTCACAGAGACTGCATTGTCGTAAATTCATAAATCTTATAGCATGTGGTAGCATGAATAGTGATTGCCCATGGAGTGAGTCAACAGAGGAAGTGCTCGAGCGTTTCGACGTCTCGCAGGATGTGGGCTTAACGGAGCTCAAAGCTAGTCAGCGACTTGACGAGTATGGGCCTAATAAGCTGCAGACGAGTTCCGAGCGTGGCTGGGGCTCTATCCTTGTGGCTCAGTTCAAAAGTCTACTCGTGCTGTTGTTGGCGGTAGCGGCAGGGCTCGCCTTTCTTTTTCATGACTGGATAGAGGGAATTGCTATTTGCCTTGTGCTACTCCTCAACGCGATGATTGGTTTCTTTACTGAATTTGGAGCAGTGCGCACGATGGAGTCGTTACGCAAATACAACAAGACATGGGCAACGGTCAGGCGCAGTTCAAAAGCGAAGAAAATATCAGCCGAAAATTTAGTGCCTGGTGATATTGTTTTATTAGAAGCAGGTGACATTGTTGCCGCTGATATGAGGATTGTTGAGTGCTCACGCTTGCAGGTTGATGAGTCGGCACTTACGGGAGAGTCATTACCAGTCAGCAAGAGAGCGGATGCAGTCACTCGCAATACGATTCTAGCAGAGCGAACCAGCATGCTTTATAAGGGGACCTCGCTGACTCGGGGCTCGAGTGCTGCTGTGATCGTTGCTACCGGATTAAAAACCGAATTTGGCATTATATCTTCCCTCGTTATGACGACCCATGATGAGGAAACACCTTTGGAGAAAAGGCTGGCTCGTTTAAGCCGCAAGCTCATTGTCGTAACCCTCGGGATTACCGCTTTCACCTTAGTTGCCGGGTTATTGCGGGGCAGGGACCTTTACTTGATGATTGAGACCTCTATTGCGCTCGCAGTGGCAGCTATTCCCGAAGGTTTGCCAATCATTGCCACTTTAGCCCTGGCAAGGGGTATGTGGCGAATGGCCAGGAGTAACGCTTTAATTAACAAGCTTTCTGCCGTTGAGACTCTGGGTGCAACGAATATTATTTGCACGGATAAGACAGGGACTCTCACTGAAAATAAGATGGTTTTGGTATCGGTCCATAGTGACGCTGGCACAGACGATTTTAAGACGCATGTAAACGAGCTAGCTTTGAGTAAAGAGCTTTTGCAAGTAGGTATGCTGTGTAATAACGCTGAGCTTGCTGATGCTGCTAATACCAATAATGATGACGAGGCAGGCATCGGTGACCCAATGGAGTTGGCCCTGTTGTCAGCTGCTGTAAAGCGAGGTCTTAGTCGGGGTGAGCTAAAAGATAAATATCCCCGGCACCATGAGGTGGCGTTTGATTCGGAAGTGAAAATGATGGCTACGGTCCATCATGATGTGGAAGTGAGCGAAGGTTTTTTGGTGGCTGTAAAGGGGGCTGCCGAGCCTGTGCTGGAGGCCTGCACGGATTTGCTGGGTGTTAACGGAGTAGGGAGCCTAAGTGATGAGCTTAGATCTCATTGGCTTGCAAAAAATAATGAGCTCGCAAGTGAGGGGTTTCGAGTGCTTGCGATTGCCGAAAAGAAAGTGAACGATGCCGAAATTAATCCATACCAGGACCTTGTTTTTATGGGCTTGGTTTGTGTAATGGATCCTGCACGTTCTGATATACCGGCTGCTATTAAGTCATGCCAAGACGCCGGAATCAGAGTGGTGATGGTGACTGGAGATCAAGCAGGGACAGCGCTGCACGTTGCAAGAAATACGGGCATATGTGAGCTCGAAGATCATCAGTGTGTCGCTCTGGGGAGTGAAATCGATGAGGCTCAAAAACACCAGCGACTAGACGATATGCTTGGAGTAACGGTGTTTTCGAGGGTGACGCCCAAAAACAAACTCGATCTTATCAAGATGCATCAAGATCACGGTGCGGTAGTTGCCATGACGGGTGATGGTGTCAATGACGCGCCTGCCTTGAAAAAAGCCGACATTGGAATAGCGATGGGGATTCGTGGCACAGAAGTGGCAAGAGAGACGGCGGACATGGTGCTGCGTGATGACGCCTTTGTGTCGATTGTTTCAGCAGTAGAGCAGGGTAGGGTCATTTTTAATAATATACGCAAGTTTGTTGTCTACTTGATGTCATGCAACCTCAGTGAGGTGTTAGTTATTGGTCTGGCGTCGATGTCAGGAGCACCACTACCATTGATGCCATTGCAAATCTTATTTCTTAATATGGTTACCGATGTTTTTCCGGCACTTGCTCTGGGGGCAAGTAAGGGTCATGCGGACGTCATGTCGCACAAGCCAAGGTCGATTGACGATCCGATTATTGGTAGACATCAGTGGCAGATGATTGGTTGCTATAGTTTTTTAATCACACTTGTTGTGTTGGGTTCTTTTGTCATCGCACGTGCGTGGCTGGGTATGAGTGAGGGTCAGGCAGTCACTATTGCTTTCTTGGTCATCGCGCTAGCGCAGTTATTGCACGTGTTTAATATGCCCGAATCTGGGGGGGCGACTTTTAATAATGAAATCACCCGAAATCCTTATGTCTGGCTTGCGGTAGCTCTGTGCGTCGCCATATTGGCAGCAGCTATGTTGATCCCGGGTCTTGCGTCTGTGTTATCATTGACCCCAATTGACCAGCGAGGCTGGTTACTTGTCGTATGTGCCTCATTCATACCGCTAATTGTCGGGCGTGCACATGCTGCGATTGTAGGGCATATCCCGAAAAACCTTGGGTAGCTCGATCGCTGCGGGCCTAGGCACTTAAACAAGGAAAAAAATGGTGCAGGAAGAGGGACTTGAACCCCCGACCGCCTCGGTGTAAACGAGATGCTCTACCAACTGAGCTATTCCTGCACTGTATGGGACAAAAAAATGTCCGCTGTTGTTTGATGTCTTGGGAGACGCGCGTTATGTGGCGGAAATTAGCGCTTCATGCAATCTCTTTTTTCACTGATGTGGTATTTATTCCGCTGGGGTGTGGGGTTCGAAAGTGGTGCTACGCTCATGAGCTCTGGCTTTGGCTGACTTGCGGGCTTGGCTTTGAAGTTGCTGCTGCATACGGAATTTCTTTTGTCCTTTTTTCTTAGCTATTCTGCGGGATGATCCATTTTCGAGAATCTCATGGGCATTGCTGTTGTCTTTGAAGGCTGATTCCAAGATCGCTTGCAAGCGTTTGCGGCATTTTTTATCTTCAATAGGAATCATCAGCTCCACTCGTTTGTCGAGGTTGCGTGTCATCCAGTCTGCCGAGGATATGAATAGTAAGGGGCTGCCGCCGTGGTGGAATGAGAAGATGCGGGCGTGCTCAAGATAGCGGTCAATGACGGAAACCACTTGTATGTTTTCTGCCTCCTTGCGCCTTCTGCCTCCAGTGGAGGTTTTCAAACAGCATATGCCACGGATATTGAGCTTGATGGTGACACCATCTTTGGATGCCTGATAGAGAGCATTGATGATTTCCTCGTCTTGTAGCGAGTTTACTTTTGCAGTGATAGATGCAGATTCGCCATTTTTAGCTCGTTTTCCCTCAGCTGCAATCAGCTCGAGTAAACGGGGCTTCATATGGGTAGGAGCGGGGACCAGCTTGCGGAATCGGGTCAGCTTTGACCGGCCTGTTACGGCGTTAAAAAATAAGGATGCGTCGGCTCCGTAGTCAGGACGTGAGGTGAGGTAGGAGATGTCAGTATAGAGGCGTGCGGTAGATTCGTTGTAGTTGCCAGTGCCGAGATGGGTGTAACGTTTAAGCTGGCCGTCTTCGTTGCGGATCACCAGGCAGATCTTGGCGTGCGTCTTGAGCCCTTTGACACCGTAAACGATCTGAACACCGGAGCGTTGTAGCTCATCGGCCCGCATTAGGTTGCGAGCCTCATCAAAGCGGGCTTTGAGCTCGATAAGCACGGTGACTTGTTTACCGTTATTGGCAGCCTTGATGAGTGCGTCGATAATACGCGAGTCTGATGCAGTACGATAGAGAACTTGTTTGATTGCAATGGTTGCAGGGTCAGAGGCGGCTTCTTCAACAAAGCGTAATACTGGCTCGAAGCTTTCGTAGGGGTGGTTGAGTAGCACATCGTGCCCAGAAAGTGTATCAAAGATAGACTTTCCTGGGTCGATA
>Ga0206125_10000271_pt1 | contig 69501 bp, 71 predicted proteins | sample Helgoland_Spring_4_FD_148598 | JGI IMG/M metagenome (GOLD analysis project Ga0206125, IMG submission 148598) | Pelagic subsurface seawater microbial communities from Kabeltonne, Helgoland, North Sea - Helgoland_Spring_Bloom_20160331_1 | ecosystem: Environmental > Aquatic > Marine > Epipelagic ...
TGGCCAGTAGATCCGGTCTATTTAAACCAAACTCTGGATCGGGAATATTATCGCCATTGTAGTAGGGCCAGCCGTAAAATCCGCCGGGAATGATGGCGTTTAGTTCATCTGGCGGGAAGTCATCACCGAGTAAATCTCGTGCATTGACGGTGGCATAAAGTTCTCCAGACCAGGGTGCCCAGTCAAAACCTATGCTGTTTCGAAGTCCGCTGGCGTGAATTTCTAGACCACTACCATCTAACTCAGTGCGGAGGATTGCCGAGTAGCGGGGATCTTCGGGTTCACAGATATTGCAGGGTGAGCCGACAGTGATATAGAGCTTTCGGTCTGGCGATATACCAATGGTTTTGGTGTTGTGTGTTTGGTAGGGGTGGCCGTAGGGCAGGTCGCCTATCACTAGCTGTGGCTGACCGATAAGAGCGCCAGTTGAATGATCAAAACGCACCTTGCTGACTTTATCCCGCTCGCTAAAGTAAAGCCACTGCCCATCGAACACTAATCCCTGAGGTGCACTGAGGTCGGTAATCAGTGTGGTGACAGTCTCGGCTTTGCCGTCGGCATCTATGTCTCTGAGTAGTTTAATTGAGCCTTCACTGGTGGAGCTGACAATAATGTCTCCAGTTTCAGTAACGACTAAAAAGCGCGGGGCTTGAAGGTTTTCTGCATAGAGATTAACCGAGAACCCTGGGGGAAGCTGAAAGGTTGAGTCTGAGATATTTTTAGGTGGCTCTGTAGTGTTAAGTCCAGTGACAGAACTGAGTATGACCCAGAAACCGGATAGTCCGCCGGGGCTTTTTATTGCGATAATGCCTACAATAATGGCGATAATCACAGCGAGAGTAAGTGCTAACTTTTTAATCAATTTAAGTGCCCCCTAATAGTTGAATTAGACATTCAAAAACGAAAGTTTAAGCTGTCGCTTTATTGAGTGCAGTGACCATAGAGCCAATCACTACAAGAATTGCCCCGCTTATTGAGAGTAGACCAAGGGGTTCTACAGCGAGGCTGCTAAACGGGATTGTATGAACTGTAGCAACGGTGATCAGGGGTGTCAGAGCCAAAATAGTGCTAACTTTGGATGCTTCAATATGCACCATGGCTTCGGCAAAACTGCCGTAGGCGATCAGGGTGTTGAGGCCGCAGAACAACAGCAGCCACCACTGCAGGTTTGACAGCTGTGGCAGGGTGGCAAAATCGGCAAAGGGTAAAAATGCCAAAGTGCCGATCCAGTAGAACACCAGCATAGTTTCCTGAGAACTGAATTCTCGGAGTAGAAGTTTCTGCAAAATAGCATAGCCAGTCCATAACACCGCAGCGACCAGCACCATTAGCATACCTTCGCCATAGGCATTGATAGCCACAAAGACATCGGAGAAGTGAGGGTAGAAAAACATTAAAAGGCCGCTGAAAAAAGTGCCAAAACCAATCCATTGAGCGCGAGAAAAGCGCTCGCCAAATACCCAGAGGCCACTCAGTAAAAGTAACATGGGGGCAATTTGAATAATTAGTTGCGCGGCTTCGGCGGTAGTTCGCTCTAAACCGAGTATGTAGAGGCCATAGTTACCTGTCAGCAACAAGCCTGCCGCGAGCAGTTGCAGGAGTAATGTCGGCGACCGAAAGCGCTTTGGGTTGTGTGCGGTTTTTCTCTGTGAGCGGAAAACAATATAGGGGGTCAGTAGACTTGCGGCGAGGGCAAAGCGAAAGAAAGTTGTGGTGATCGGGTCTAATGTTTCCATCACGCCCTTGAGGGCGATGGGAAGAATGCCCCACAGGCAGGCAGTGGTCAGAGCCAATAAAAAGCCGAGTTTCCAGTGTCCGGAAACTCGGCTCATAAAATGCTGCAGCTATAAATGCTAAAGCAATCGTTAGACATTAAAACGGAAGTGGATAACGTCACCGTCTTTAACAATATAGTCTTTGCCTTCAAGACGCCATTTACCTGCATCTTTTGCTCCCTGTTCGCCATTTCCGGCAATATAGTCATCGTAGCCAACAATCTCGGCGCGGATAAAGCCTTTTTCGAAATCGGTGTGAATTTTCCCAGCACTTTGCGGTGCTGTTGCGCCAATGGGAATGGTCCAGGCGCGAACTTCTTGGACGCCCGCGGTAAAGTATGTCTGTAGTCCGAGTAGGCCATAACCTGCGCGAATAACACGGTTGAGTCCTGGTTCTTCCATGCCCATCTCTTGAAGAAACTCATCTCTCTCGTCATCTTCAAGTTCGGCGATTTCAGCTTCGAGTTTATTACAGATAGGCACAACGATGGAGCCATCTTGCTCGGCAATCGCTTTTACCGCATCCAGATAGGGATTATTCTCAAAACCTTCTTCGTCGACATTGGCAATATACATTGTTGGTTTGAGGGTCAGCATACTCAAGGGCTTGAGTATATTTAACTCGTCATCCGTCAGCGCCAGTGAACGCAGAGGTTTGGCTTCGTTAAGATGGGGAAGAATTTTGTCTACCACCGCTTTGAGCGCCACGGCGTCTTTATCTTTACCCTTAGCCGCTTTGGATAGCCGCAGAACTGCTTTTTCAGCGCTGTCGAGATCAGCCAGAGCCAGTTCGGTATTGATAACATCAATATCATCTTTAGGACTGATAGTGCCCTCTACGTGGATAACATTTTCGTCGTCAAAGCAACGCACTACATGGGCGATGGCATCGGTCTCGCGAATATTAGCGAGAAATTGATTGCCCAGACCTTCCCCTTTAGAGGCACCGGCAACCAGTCCAGCGATATCGACAAATTCCATACTGGTTGGAACTAGGCGCTCGGGATTAACGATTGCGGCAATTTTGTCCTGACGAGGATCAGGAATGGGCACAATACCGGTGTTGGGCTCAATGGTGCAAAACGGAAAGTTCTCGGCGCTAATGCCAGCTTTGGTCAATGCATTAAACAGCGTTGATTTGCCGACATTGGGAAGACCCACAATTCCGCAGTTAAAACCCATAGTAAATTCCTTGTGCTAGTTATCTAGCGTTGTATTTAAGCTTGCCAACTAAGCGGTATGAAGCTCATGCATGGCTTTTTCCCACTGACCACTAATGGCCAAGGGTAGTGCACGCAGTGCATCATCTATGCTGTTGGTAATAAGTTGTTGATCGCTCGGCGATGCCTTTTTAAGTACATAGTCGGCAACCTGTTTGGCATTGCCGGGATGGCCTATACCAATTCTAAGGCGTGCGAACTGTTTGTTGTTGCCGAGGCTCTGTATGGTATCTCGCAGACCATTGTGACCACCGTGGCCACCGGCTTTTTTAAAGCGCGCAGTGCCAGGGGATAAATCCAGTTCGTCGTGAACAACTAGAATGGCTTCAGGCGGTATTTGATAAAACCCGGCCAGAGCGGCGATTGACTGGCCGCTGCGGTTCATAAAGGTGCTGGGAATCAGCAGTCGAACATCTCGGTCGTCTATGTTGACCTTGGCAGTGTCGCCAAAGAACTTGCTCTCTTGCTTGAGCTCGACGTGAAAAGATTTAGCGAATTCCAGAACCAAGTCGGCCCCGGCATTATGACGCGTCCGATCGTATTTAGAGCCGGGGTTTCCCAGCCCTACGATTAACTCAACGGGCGTGTCCAATGTCAGGGCCTGCTTGATGGGCAAGTCAGAAGATTACTCTTCGCTTGCCGCTTCAGTATCACCTTCTTCAGCTTCAGGTGCGGCTTCATCGTCTTCGATAGGTGCAGCCTTAGGCTTGTTGACCGATACTACGGGTAGATCGTGATCAGCACCGTGGCTCAAGGCAACGCTCTCAACACCCTCAGGCAGAACGATATCCGAGATGTGAAGAGTTTGGCCCAGATCAAGTTCAGCCATATCAATTTCAACATATTCAGGCAGATCTTTTGGCAAGCACTGGATATCCAGCTCGGTCATGCTGTGAGCAATAAGACCGCCGCCCACTTTAACGCCTACACAGATGTCTTCATTGATGAAGTGGATAGGAGCTCTAGTTGTCAGCAAAGTGTTCTTGTTAACGCGCAGGAAGTCCATGTGCAAGACAATCGGCTTTGCCGGATGACGCTGAACATCTTTAAGAATGACTTCTTCAGATTTGCCGTCGACATCGAGAGTAAGAATCTGTGAGTAGAAAGCTTCGTTCTCGAGTGACTTCATCACATCTTTGTGAATCAGGCTGATCTGTGCTGGTTTTTTCTTAGCACCACCACCATAAATGATGGCTGGTATTTCTCCGGCCAGACGACGCAGGCGGCGGCTCGCACCTTTCCCTGTATCCTCACGACCTTTAGCTTGTAACGTTAAATCAGTAGACATAATAGTCTCCAAGTAATGCCAAAACAGACCGCGACCAGACCTGTAATGGAGTTTTATCGCCTCAAAATAAGGCAGTTGATATAGCACTTGTTCGTTTTACAGCATTAACTAAAGATTTAGCTGCTTAGTCGAACATGGCGCTAATAGATTCTTCATTGCTAATACGACGAACCGACTCACCGAGTAACTTACCCAGCTGCAGAGTACGGATTTTACCGCATTTTTTAGCTTCATCACTCAGTGGGATACTGTTGGTAACCACCAACTCGTCCAACTGAGAGTTTTTAATATTATCAATTGCGCTGCCAGACAGAACTGCGTGCGTGGCGTAGGCGACAACTTTCTTAGCGCCGTTTTTCTTTAGTGCCTCAGCAGCCTTGCACAGAGTGCCGGCGGTATCGACGATATCATCGACCAATACACAGGTGCGGTCAGTAACCTCACCAATCAGGTTCATGACTTCAGTCTGGTTAGCTGAAGGGCGACGTTTGTCGATAATTGCCAGGTCACAGCCGAGGTGCTTAGCTACCGCTCTGGCGCGAACAACACCGCCGATATCTGGAGAGACAACCTGTAGGTTCTTGTGATTTTGACGCTCAATATCGCTGAGCAATACTGGTGCGCCATAGACATTATCAACGGTACAGTTGAAGAAGCCTTGAATTTGTTCTGCGTGGAGGTCGACGGTAAGTACGCGGTCAACGCCAGCATTTGAAAGCATATCGGCGACTACTTTAGCGCTGATAGGAACACGTACAGAGCGCACTCGGCGATCTTGGCGAGCGTAGCCGAAGTACGGCACAACTGCGGTAATACGCGCTGCTGATGCGCGACGCAGTGCGTCGATCATCAGAACTAATTCCATGAGATTGCGGTTGGTAGGTGCGCAGGTTGGCTGGACAACAAATACATCATTGCCACGAACATTTTCGTGGATTTCAATATTTATTTCACCGTCTGAGAACATTGCAACGGTGGCTTTGCCAGGTGCAACACCTAACTGCCGAGCGATTTGATTTGTCAGTTCTGGATTTGCGTTTCCAGAGAAGACCATTAATCTTGCCACGAGCGGATTCCTAGTTTCATAGTTTTAGTAATTGGCTGGGGCGGGAGGATTCGAACCTCCGATGCCGGGATCAAAACCCGGTGCCTTAACCACTTGGCCACGCCCCAATAAAAAACTCTTTCAACTTCTGATGCACTAACGAGTGATTGACACCCCGCGCAATAAACGCATTCCAGTGCTGCGGAACCCTAGATAAAACCTCTTTGGCCTGAGCTTCAGTAGCCCAGCGACAAAAAACACTAGATCCAGTTCCTGTCATCAGAGGCTCACTATATGTCTCTAGCCACTCCACGACTTCTTTAACCTGTGGGTGAAGCTTTTCAACAATAGCTTGGCAGTCATTCCTGTACTGCTCCTCCGAGAGGGCGCGTATTTTGATCGGTGCGGAGTTCCTTGTCAATTGAGGATTTGAAAATATTTTCTCTGTCGACACCGTGCAGTTGGGTGTAACGACCAAATACCAGCTTTCAGAAATCTCCACAGGCGTTAATTGTTCGCCAACTCCCTCGGCAAATGCACTGTTACCCTCGACAAAAACCGGCACATCAGCGCCCAGTTGAGCACCTAGTTCGGCGAGTTTTTTGAGTGGAAAATTGCAGCCCCACAACTTATTGAGTGCCAATAATGTGGTTGCCGCATTGCTGCTGCCCCCGCCGAGCCCAGCACCCATGGGCAATTTCTTGTTTAACTTAATAATACAACCCTGAGAATAGTTGCTCTCTTGTTGCAGAATTAACGCTGCGCGAACAATTAAATTATCGTTTTCGGCGACACCTTCGATCTGTGGAGACAAACTAATTTTGCTGTTTTCGGTTGCGGTAAACGTAAGCTCGTCACCGCCATCCAATAATTGAAAGAGAGTTTGTAGATTGTGATAGCCATCGTCACGGCGCCCGGTAATATGCAAAAAAAGGTTTAATTTCGGCGGTGCCGGCAGGGTGATTGTGGTTGTCATGGCCAAACTTATTCTTTTTCGAGAAATTTCCAGCCCGATATTACCAGTTTAAAGGAGTAGCTCCTATCTTCACTGGCGCTGTTAGCGGCTGTATTGTAGTTGCCGATTATTTTACCCGGCAGCAGTCCACCATCAGTCTGTCGATAGCGGCTAAATGAAAGCTGCCAGCCAGCCTGATCAAATCCAACCGCCAGCCCATCGGCACCGGTTGCCAAATCTGTCTCCACAGGTTGGGTCGGTGAGGGTAGGCCGCGAGCCCACCAACTGAGGGCGTCGACTGGCAGGGGCAGTCCGGTGAGTTGCATGGCCAGTTGCTGAGGGGGTCGACGGTAAACAGTCTCTTTATAGAGCATTTCGGCAGTTTTATCGTCGCCATAAATTTTTGCACTGCCGACACCAAAGGGTCCAGACAGTGATAAGTGATAATTTTCGTTTTCCTGAATCCAGTTCACTGTGGCGCTGCCGCCTTGTTGGGGGGCGCGGAAGCCAAGTTTTCCGGACAGTGTCCAGTCTTGTAGCTGTGCTATCTGCTGTTGGTGCTGCTGCCAACTGTTGGACGATGCCGGAACTGTCGGTGGCTGCAAGCTGCAGGCTCCGAGAAAGATAATCAATATAGCAAGGCTTATACGGGTCACGGACGTTGCTCGGCGCTGGGCTCATCAGAAGAAATTGGGGTAGATTCTATACCAAATGTCTCTGTATTGAGATTTTTTGTAAGACGCTTTATCGCTTCTTTAATAGTCTTATGCTCTGGGGCTTCCTTAAGACCTCTATTCCAGGTCTGTATGGCCGTCTGTTTGTCGCCCAGAAACCACTGCACCTCCCCAAGATGAGCAGCGATCTCAGGATCGAGCATAATGGCCATAGCTTTCTCAAGGTAAGGGAGCGCCTGCTGAGCGTCACCGAGAACAAACAGGGCCCATCCAAGGCTGTCTAGAATGGCGGGATCACCTGGATTGAGCAGGTAGGCGCGCTTGATTAATGTATAGGCCTCCTCGCGACGATCGGTATGCAGAATCATCGTGTAACCCAGAGCATTTAATGCCGCCGAATTATCGGCATCCTGAGCCAGCAGTGCGCGCAGATCCTGTTCCGCAAGGGCAAAATTCTCTTGCCGCTCGGCAACCATTGATCGGGCATAGAGCAGCTGAATATCATTGGGGTGGGTCTGCAGGCCATGGCTAAGAACGTTGAAGGCCTGGTCGGGCTGGCCGTTACTAAGCAAAATATTGGACTCGATTTGAAACAGTGAAGGCGACTGTTCCGGCTGTTCAGCACGCAGTATCTGCAGGTAGGTGCGAGCGCTGTCGAAGCCTTGCAGTTCAGCTAACAACAGAGCCGTGCGCGATGCAGACGCCAGGTAATTACGGCCGCTGCGCACCTGCTGATAATGTTGCAATGCAGCGGCACTATCGCCTTTGCGGTCGGCAATAGTGCCGAGATGGTAGTGGACATCTGCATACAGAGAGGGATCTCTAGAGGCCTGATTAAACAGATCGATGGCCGGCGCAATTGTTCCCTGATTTAAATACAGCAGAGCCAGCAGAAAGTTTACTTGCTGGTTGTTGGGGTTCTTTAACCGCAGCATCTCAAACTGGATAATCGCCTGTGGACGATCGGTCAGCGTCAAAAAGCGCGCGTATTGCAGGCGCAGACTTGGATTGTCTGGCATTCGTTGCAGGGCCCCTTCAAGCAGGCTGAGAGCTTCAGGCATCCTGTCCTGTTGATGCAGTGTTTGAACCAAAAACAGCAGGCCACGCTGATTGTCTGGCACCAGAGTTAAAAACTGTTCGGCAGTTTTAATAGCAGTCTCAAGCTGACCGCTCTCGCGGTATAAGATTGCTATGGCTAATGTCACCGCCGGTTGTTTATCGGGGTGCAGCTTTAGCTGCTGATAGGCTTGAATTAGCGGGGCAATCAATGGCTGTTTAGAGCCCTCATCAATAGCAGTGACCGCTAAAAAGGCCTCAAGATCATCTTCATTGGTATACAGCCAATAGGCTTGGGGCAGTGCTTTGAGAGGGTCACCTTTAAGGGCGTAGGCGCGCAGTGCGGCTTGATGTGCCATGGCTTGATTTGGGGTTTTCTCAAGCCACAGCAATGCCGTTTCCAACGTTGCATCAATATTGCCTTGATGGCTGGCTATGCGATTGGCCATTTCAATCACAGCCACATCGCGAGTGTTGCGGGCTTGCTGAAGATACTTTTCAAGTGCCGGGTCAAACTGGCCGCGGATCAGGGCAATATCGGCTACTAGCAGCTGATAGAGTATTTCTTCAGGAAAAGTTCCAACCTTGGGCTCTATGGGAGCTTCTTTGGTGTTGTTCAGACTGGTTTCGACCCTAGCGACTTCAGCGCTGCCTTGGATTAGAGGCGTTTGTTCGGAAATAGCGGTGCAGGCCGACAGCAACACTGTGATGCTGAGGCTAAAAAATGTTCGCTTGGTTGTATTAATAGTCTGATGTCTTTTCATCGTATAATTTTCAGGAAACACCTTATTTGAGATAGTAGTAGCTGTGACAGTTGTTGTTATAAAAGATTAGTCTGAAATCTAACAAACCCTTTTTTTATAGTATTTCTGATTATGCTCGCCTGAGTTAGGCAAAACTCGTGTAAAATTGTTCGCCATTGAAACCGAGGCTAAATAAATACGCCTCTGGTTCTGAGTATAGACTGGTATACCAGCAAGCAATAGGAAGTGGTAACAGAGTAGTAATGAGCATTCTGGCATTTGGCATCAATCATACAACCGCATCCGTGGATCTTCGCGGCAGGGTTGCCTTTGCCCCAGAAATTGTTATCGAATCACTCCAGCAAGCCCTAACTCATTTAGAGGGCGATGAAATTGCGTTGCTCTCAACCTGCAATCGCACTGAGATATATTTCTGCGGTGATGTCAGTGATGAGCAGTTGCTGGCATGGCTGGCAGAGCATAAAAACATCCAAGTGGAACAGTTGCAATCCTGTTACTACTGTCACCGCGACCAGCAGGCTGTGCGGCATATTATGCGCGTTGCAAGCGGTTTGGATTCGCTGATATTGGGTGAGCCGCAAATTTTCGGTCAGATCAAATCTGCCTATGCTGTAGGCCGCGAAGCGGGTACAGTTTCAACCGACTTGAATCAAATTTTCCAATACGCCTTCGCCGCTGCCAAGCGGGTGCGCTCGCAGACTGCTATAGGTCAAAACCCGGTCTCGGTAGCCTATGCATCCGTGAGCCTAGCGGAGCAGATTTTCGCTGACTTAAAAGATGCTCATGCACTGTTAATCGGTGCCGGTGAGACTATTGAGCTGGTTGCCCGCCATCTCAGGGATAAAAAAATCGGTGCAATTACTGTTGCTAATCGCACCCTTAACCGCGCCCAGGAATTGGCCGCGGACTTCTCTGCCGACGCAATTCTGTTGTCCGATATTCCCGACAATCTGCACAAGGCCGATATAGTGATCTCTTCTACCGCCAGTCAGCTGCCTATCTTGGGTAAAGGCGCCGTGGAGTCAGCCCTTAAAAAACGCAAGCACAAACCGATCTTTATGGTAGATATTGCTGTGCCACGGGACATTGAACCCGAAGTCGAGGAATTGGCCGACGTCTACTTATATACCGTGGATGATTTACAGGAAGTGATTCAGGATAATATTCGCGCCCGCCAGAGCGCCGCCGATGTCGCTCAGGAAATTATTGACCAGGAAGCCGATGACTGGTCTCGGCAGCAGCGCTCGCTGGCGGTTGTAGACACAATTCGCGCCTTCCGTGATAGTGTCGAAAAAATTCGTGATGAAGAAGTCGATAAGGCCTTAACCGCGTTAGAGAAAGGTCAGGATTCGCAGTCGGTTATCTCTACCCTGGCGCGCAATTTGACCAATAAGTTGATGCATAAACCCACCACCCGTCTCAAACAGGCCGGCGAAGAGGGCAGCGATGAAACTATTCACGCCACCCATGAGCTGTTTGGTTTAGATAAAAAGCGTTAGCACAGCTTAAACTGCAATATCCCGCACAACCGCGTGTACAAAATTTTATCGCTGCCATCTGGCTAATTAACGAGATACGGAAAATCAATGAAAGCATCAATTCTATCCAAACTGGATCACCTCTCTGACCGCTATGAAGAAGTCGGCGCACTGCTTAGCGATGGCGACATCATCAGTGATCAGAATCGCTTTCGCGATCTTTCAAAAGAATATGCCGAGCTCGAACCGGTGGTTAAAAGCTATCAGAGCTATCTGTCAGTAATCGAAAATATTGATGAAGCCAAGCTATTGCTCAAGGATTCCGATCCAGATATGCGTGAAATGGGGCAGGAGGAGATGCGCAGCGGTGAAGCCCAGCGTGAACAGTTGGAGCTGGATTTACAGAAGCTGTTGCTACCCAAAGATCCTAATGATTCGAAAAATGTCTTTTTGGAAATTCGTGCCGGAACTGGCGGGGATGAAGCGGCTATTTTCTCTGGTGATCTCTTTCGTATGTACAGCCGTTTTGCTGAAACCCAGCGCTGGAAAGTGGAAGTGATCAGTGAAAATCAGGGTGACCATGGCGGTTATAAAGAAATTATCGCGCGCATTGTTGGTCAGGGAGTGTTCTCCAAACTCAAATTTGAATCTGGTGCTCACCGAGTACAGCGAGTGCCGGATACCGAATCTCAGGGCCGAATCCATACTTCTGCCTGCACCGTGGCGATTATGGCCGAAGCTGACGAGCAAGATACCATCGAGATTAATAAGGGAGATCTGCGCGTAGATACTTTCCGCGCCTCGGGTTCTGGCGGTCAGCACGTCAACAAAACTGACTCGGCAATTCGTCTGACGCACCTGCCTTCAGGGTTGGTCGTGGAATGTCAGGACGAGCGGTCACAGCATAAGAACCGTGCCAAAGCGATGTCGGTACTGCAGGCCCGCTTAAACGCTGCCCAGGATGAGGCAGCCGCCAAAGAGCAGTCGGATCAGCGTAAAAGTCTGGTGGGTAGTGGTGATCGCTCCGAGCGAATACGCACCTATAACTTCCCCCAGGGAAGAGTGACCGACCACCGCATCAATCTCACACTGTATAAATTAAGTGAAGTAATGGAAGGATCATTGAATGAAATTGTTCAGCCTCTGGTCAGTGAATTCCAAGCGGAGCAGCTAGCCAGCCTTGCCGACTGATGGATATTGCTCAGTTACTGCAGTCGGCCATTCACCTCAACCACCTCAGCGACACAGCGGTAGTGGATTGCGAGCTGTTGCTCTGTTATGTGCTTGATGTCGATCGCAGTTATCTTAAAACCTGGCCTGACCGCGAGCTCAGCAGTACGGATAGCGAAAAATTTCAACAGTTACTGGAGCGACGTATTCAAGGCGAACCGGTTGCCTATCTAATTGGCACGCAGGGTTTTTGGACGCTGGATCTCAATGTCTCGCCAGATACTTTAATTCCCCGTCCAGAAACTGAATTACTCGTAGAGGCGGCCCTCGAGATTGATTTGCCGCAGCAAGCCCGAGTTCTCGATCTTGGTACCGGCACCGGAGCTATTGCACTGGCACTGGCCAGTGAGCGCAGTCAGTGGCAGATCAGTGCCGTGGACCTGATGCCAAAAGCAGTGCAGCTTGCCAAAGCCAATTGTCAGCGCCATCAGCTCGACAATGTCGATATATTTCAGAGTAGTTGGTTTGCAGAAATACCAGCCCAGCGCTTTAACCTGATTGTCAGCAACCCGCCCTATATTGAAAATGAAGACGCGCATTTAACTCAGGGTGATGTGCGATTTGAACCTGCCTCAGCGCTGGTCTCTGGAACTGATGGATTGGATGATCTGCGGTTGCTGATTGCCGAAAGCGTCGACTATCTCGCCGCAAGCGGTTGGCTGATGGTCGAGCACGGATTTCAGCAGGGGCCGGCGGTGCGCGAATTATTTGGGCTAGCGGGTTTTACTCTGGTGGAAACCCGCCAGGACCTCAATGGTCGCGAGCGAATAACTTTCGGTTGTTATTAAGCGGCTAGTTTTAAGCTGGTAATTTAAGTTTGTAGTTTAAGCGGGTAACTGAGTGTCGGCCACCGCGGAAATGCGTTTACGTGAAACAACATTCCAGCGACTCATCAAGCCAATTCCCGCGCACAGAGCACCGATAATCATTCCCGCCCAGAACCCGTAAACGCCCAAAGGCTCTCCCCAGTAATCCGTCAGTGCCAACGTGTAGGCTATCGGAAAAGCGATCCCCCAAAATGCTACCACCTGAATCACCAGGGGCAAGCGCACATCTTTATAGCCGCGCAGCGCGCCACTGGCACACATTTGCAAACAGTCGATACAGCCCAGTACGGCGGCAAAAAAGAACAGGTTGATCGCAATTGCTTGCACGCTGGGATCGGAGCTAAAGGCGCCGGCAAAGTCACTGCGGAAAGCAATTTTAATAGCAGCCATTATCAGAGCCAGTATAAAGACCAGCTTAAAGCCGACCAGACAGATCTGTCTGGCGAGCTTTGGATTATTGGAACCCTCGGCATGGGCAACCTTGATTGTCAGCGCCTGAGCCATCCCCAGTGGCACCATAAATGCCAGAGAATCAATATTAATAGCGACAGCATGAGCGCCGACAACATTGGCTCCCAGATGGGCAACCAATAGAGGGATGATCGCAAAGAACGACATTTCCGCGGCGATATTAAGCGCGATAGGTACCCCGAGTTTAAGGATATTGGTAATCGCCGCAAGATTGGCGCGGGCAAACTGATGGTAGAGTTTAAGGCTGCGCATGGTGCGTGAGCGCTGGGCGTAGATGGCCATACAAATAAGTAAAAAAGTCATCACCGTTGCCGTTGCCCAGCCGGCCCCTTCGCCCCCCATAGCCGGGAAACCAAAGTGGCCAAAGACCAGTGCGTAATCCAAGACTATATTGAGCAAGAAGGCAGCAGCATTAAAAATCAACACTGGGCGGATGTCGCCAATCCCTTCGAAAGTGCTGCGAAAAGCAAAGAATGCGGGGAACATTAAGCCTGTGATAAGAAACGGCATAAGATAGCGTCGCGCAATATCATAGACATCGGCGGACATATCCAATTGCCCCAGAATAAAGATTCCGCCAACTATTGCGCAGTTGACGAGAATGCCCATAGGAAGTGCAAGCCACAGTGCCTGCTGAAATTGGAAGCGCACCAGATGGGGTTTTCCCGCGCCCCAATAGTTGCCAATAATCGGGCTGTTGCCAATCATTATGCCAATCACAATTAAATTGATCACCGCCCAGATACTGCCGCCGAGCTGAACTGCCGCCAGAGTGTCAGCGCTGACCTGGCCGGCTACATAAATATCGGTTATGTTCATACCGACCACCGCGATCTGGCCGAGGATCAGAGGTCCGGCAAGACGCCAAAGTACAGACGCGTTAGTTAAAAACGTAGAGTTATGGGTTTTTTTGGGAAGCATTTTTCGCACAAATTTTAGTGATGGCTTATCTTCGTTTAATAGCGCATGCAAAGCGAGTAAAAAGGCAAACTATTCTGAGAATATATAGTATTAGGTTTGTATTAGTTGTCGAGCAATTGGAATTTATTTACCCTTAGGCAATCTAATTCGCCATCCAAAAAAACAAACCGATTCAATGGAGTGATCACAATGCAAAAATTCACCTCGTTATACGCATTATTCATCGACAAATTAAACTGCATCAACTGGCTTGGACCTCTGGCGCTGCGCCTTTATTTAGCGCCGATCTTTATTGGTGTTGGCGCTCATAAGTTTGCCAACTGGAATGATATGGTGGCCTGGTTTGGCAATCCGGATTGGGGTTTAGGCCTGCCGTTGCCTGCGCTGATGGTTTTTTTAGCCGCCAGTGCAGAACTGTTTGGTGGTTTGGCTCTGCTGTTGGGTGCCGCAACCAGATTGGTAGTTATTCCGCTGATGATCACCATGATGGTGGCCGCCGGAACAGCCCACTGGGATAACGGCTGGTTTGCTATAGCGCCGGGCGATCCTGATACCAGCACGGCTAAAGTGCTTGCCACGGTAGGTATTCCCGCCGCGCAGAGAAGCCTTGAGAATAGTGTTGGCGTCGGCGAGCGAGTCTCGGCAGCAAAATCTATTTTACGCCGCCACGGCAACTACAGCTGGCTGACTGAAAAGGGTAGCTTTGTGGTTTTGAACAACGGCATCGAATTTGCGGCGACCTATTTTATTATGCTGTTGATGCTTATGTTCAGCGGCGCAGGGCGCTGGGTCAGCGTTGACTACTGGTTGTCGAAGCATTTCTGTAAGAGCTGAAAGCTGCTGATCACCATCAAACTGTAAGGCCCGTTTATTAAACTAAACGGGCCGCCGACAATTCTGCTACACTTCGCGCGCAATTATGAGCGCAAAAACCCCAAAATTTTCCTAAATTTGCAAGTTTTTGCGCATTTTACCTGTCCAACAATGCGTACCTTACCTTGACTGAAACTACTGATAACAAAGCTACTGACACTAAAGCGACTGATACCAAAGCTAAAGCCGACAGCAGCGCTACTAGCAAGCCTGAAAACTCATCATCACGGGGCGGAAGACGCCGCGGACGTGGTCGGGGTGGCAATAAGCAATGGACTGTTGATCAATTTGTAGTTGAACCTCAAGAGGGTAAGGTTCGCTTTCATGACTTCGATTTGCCGCTGCCTCTTTTGCGCGGTATTCAAAGCGCTGGCTTTTCCTACTGCACACCGATTCAGGGCGCCTCGCTGCCGCATACGCTGCGCGGTCACGATATGGTCGGCAAGGCTCAGACGGGTACAGGTAAAACAGCGGCATTTCTGATCAGCGTGATCAGTGATCTGATCAAGCACCCTATCGAAGATGATCGCTATATGGGTGAAGCGCGGTCACTTATTCTCGCGCCAACAAGAGAGCTGGCGATTCAGATTGGCGAAGATGCCGAGCAGCTGGTCAAGCATACAGACCTAAAAGTCCACACCCTAGTTGGCGGTATGGATTACGCTAAACAACTGCAGAAGATGCAAAAACACCATTGCGATATTCTGGTTGGAACCCCTGGCCGTCTAATGGACTTTGCCAACAATAAAGATATTCACTTAGATCAGGTTGAAGTGCTGGTTATTGATGAAGCCGACCGCATGCTTGATATGGGCTTTATTCCTCAGGTGCGCCGACTGGTGCGACTGACACCGCCTCGTGAAGACCGCCAGACATTATTGTTCTCTGCGACCTTTACGGCGGAAGTGTTGCGTTTATCTGAGCAGTGGACAGATAAGCCGGTGATGCTAGAGATGGAGCCGGAGCGCGTTGCTACCGATACCGTCGAGCAGAAGATCTTTATTACCACCGCCAATGAAAAATTTAATTTACTGCAGAATATTCTAAGAGATGACGCTGTTGATAGTGTGATGGTATTTGCCAATCGCCGAGATATCTGCCGAACGCTCTACGAGCGTTTAAAAAAGCAGGGCTTTAAAGTGGGTTTGATCGCCGGTGATGTGCCGCAGAATCGCCGCATGAAAACCCTCGAATCGTTTAAAAATGGTAGCCTAAAAGTGATGGTGGCCACTGATGTTGCTGGTCGCGGCATCCATGTTAATGGTGTTAGTCACGTGATTAACTTCACCTTACCTGAAGAGCCGGAAGACTATGTCCACCGTATTGGCCGCACCGGTCGTGCCGGACAGACGGGCATTTCAGTCAGCTTTGCCTGTGAAGATGATGCGTTTTTACTCGAGCCGATTGAAAAACTTCTCGATATGAAGCTGCCTTGCACCATGCCCGATGAAGCGCTTTTGGCTGAATCTCCAGCGCCCGCCCGCAAACGACCTTCTTCTCCTAAAAACGAAGCCCCTAAAAACGAAGCCCCTAGAAAAGAAGCCCCTAAAAAAGAAACTCCTAAACAAGAAGCCTCTGAAGCAGCGCCTGTCATAGAAAAGTCAGTAGAGGAAAAGCCAGCAGAAGAAAAACCTGCAAAGGAAGAGCTGGTGAAAACAGCGCCGGTTTCAGAAGAGGTAGCTAAAGAAGAAGCGCCTAAAGAAGAAGCATCTAAAGAAGAGGCTCCTAAAGAAGAGGCTCCTAAAGAAGACGCTAGTAATAAAGAATCGTCTCAAGACAATCAAGAAAAAGCAGCAGAGTAACCCTTAGCTGACTTAATCGTTTTTTTGATCCGAATATTCGCGGCACCAAAGTAGGGTGCCGCCAATCACCGTCGCCGGTAACAGCAGTAGATTCAGTACTGGTACCGCCGCGCACCCAAGTGCAGATAATCCAAAGCCTAGGGACAACCAGCGCTGTTTTCCCGCCAGCTCTCGCACCTCTCCAAACGTCACCTGATCACTATCCGCCGGGTAATCAAAATACTGTATAGCCAGTGACCAGGCCGCCCAACTGCCGGCCATCAGCGGCGCAAAAATATTGACTACCGGTATAAAACTAATAATTACAGTCACTAACAGCACCGCAATAGTGCGTGGCAACATATAGGCCAGTATCTGCAACTCGCGGAGAAAACTATCTCGGGCTGTCGCCAGCAATGATTTTAAAGTCTCTGGTTTTTGATTACTGACACCGCGCTCCATGGCAATAACGCGTTCGGCGATAATTCCGTAAAACGGTGAGCCAATTAGATTGGCGAAAAGAGTAAAGGTAAAAGCGTAGACAACCACGACTAGCAGCACAAATAACAGCCAGATTACCCAGACCAGCCACTGAAGCCATTCGGGTACCGAAGCCGTCAACCAATTTAGCCAATCCCCAAGCCAGACTCCGGCAAGCCAAGTGACCGAAGAGAACAGCACAATATTAATCATCAGTGGAATAATAACCAACCAGCGAATACGTCGATGCCAGAGCAGTTTGAAGCCTTCAATAATGACGGAGGGAGTTGCGGTGGGAGACAGCTTTTGAGTCATGGTTGTTTTGGCCCTCGGTGTGGCATTCGGTTTGGTATTCGATTTGGCATAGCTACTTTTACAGGGTACAGAATAGCATCTATGCTTTAGCTAACTGTGGTTATCTAAATATGATGGAATATTAATCTGTACAAGGAAAAATTATGAAAAAAATAGGCAAAATTTTATCGGTACTTATCTTATTAATGATTGTGTTGGTGATTTTCGTTGTTACCAATTTGGATCGCGGCATCAAGACGGCGGTCGAAACCCTTGGTCCGGAAATGACCCAGTCACCGGTTACTCTGAGCTCGGTGGATCTATCGTTGACCACTGCCAAGGGCAGTTTTTCAGGGCTGCGAGTCGGCAATCCGCAGGGTTTTTCTGCGCCAGACGCATTTACCTTAGGCGAAATTAGTTTTGCTATGGATGCCGATTCACTGGCCACTGACACTATAATTATCGATTCTCTGCGTATCGTAGCGCCAGAAATCACCATGGAACGCGCGGATGGGCGCAGCAACCTCGATCAAATTCAGACCAATATCGCCAACTACCTCGGTGAGAGTAGTGATCAAAGCAGTACAGAGGAAAGCGCCAAGAAATTTGTTATCCGCGACCTGAGAATTATCGATGGCAAGGTTCACTACGCCATTCTTGGTGGCAAGGGTATTGACCTACCTCTGCCAGATCTGCAGCTCACCGGCATAGGCCAATCTGATGGCGAGAGTGAAGGTGTCTCTGCCGCTGAGGCTGCCGGAGAGATTATCAATGTGATTGTAGGTGCTGCCGGTAAAGCGGTAAGCCAATCAGGGGCAGTAAAGGATATAGGCAGATCGCTGGAAGATCAGATTAAGGAAAAAGCCGGCTCGCTGAAAGGATTGTTTGATAGAAAAAACTAGCAGCGGGTTACTAGCAGTGGATTAGCGGCGGATCAAGAGTGCCGCATAATCCGCTGTTTTTGACGATCCCAGTCGCGCTCTTTTTCATCCTGACGCTTGTCGAAATCGGCCTTGCCTTTGGCAAGAGCAATCTCGCATTTCACCAGATGATTTTTCCAGTAAAGTGCGGTGCAAACACAGGTATGGCCCTTTTGGTTGACACCAGCTTCAAGTTTATCGAGCTCTCGACGATTGAGTAGTAGCTTGCGTGAGCGGATAGGCTCAGCGACATAGTGGGTCGAGACGGTCTTCAACGGGGTGATATTGGTGCCAATTAACCAGGCCTCGCCATTCTGTATTAACACGTAGGTGTCGGTGAGATTGACCTTTCCATCGCGCAGGCTTTTTACTTCCCAGCCCATTAATGCAATCCCGGCCTCAAACTTTTCTTCAAGGAAATAGTTATGCTTCGCCTTCTTATTGAGGGCGATAGTATTTGATTGGGCTTTAGGTTTCTTTTTGGTCATAGCGGACAATTATACGTCGGCTGATCTATTTATCATAAACAAATGCACGGGCGCAGGATGTTTTTTTATTAGGATCGCTCTGGCGATGGCGTTACAATTCGGGATAAAAATTGGGGAAGTTATATGGCTTTGCAACAAAAAGGGATGCACGGAACCTGGGCTAGTCGCTGGACCTTTATTATGGCCGCCACTGGGTCGGCAGTTGGGCTTGGCAATATGTGGAAGTTTCCCTATGTCGCTGGCAATAACGGCGGCGGTGCATTTGTTCTCGCCTATCTCGTCTGTATTTTAATGATCGGCGTACCGGTGATGATGGCCGAGGTGGCTATTGGTCGCCGCGGACGACAGAGCCCGATCAATTCGGTGCGTGAAATGGTTGCCGAGAGCGGTGCCAATTCCCCGTGGCGTCATTTGGGCTGGCTGGGCGTTATCGCTGGCATGTTGATTATCTCTTTCTACGCAGTGATTGCCGGCTGGGCACTGGATTATATTCTGGCCATGGCCTCCGGTGAGTTGCGCGGCGCCAACGGTGAAGCCGCCTCTGCGGTGTTTGGCAATCTATTAGCGGATCCGCTTCGACTGATAGGCTGGCAGACACTCTTTATGCTGCTCTGTGTCGGCGTGGTGGTTGGTGGCGTCAAAAAGGGTCTGGGTATTGCGGTCGAAATATTAATGCCGCTGCTTTTTGTGATGTTATTTGTATTGCTGGGCTTCAGTATTTTCCGTGGCAATTTTCAGGCTGGCTGGGATTTTCTGTTTAGCTTTAATCTCGACGCTCTAACTGGGCGCGGTCTGCTCGAGGCCATGGGTCAGGCATTCTTTACTCTGAGCATAGGTATGGGCGCGATTATGGCCTACGGTGCCTATATGCCCCAGAACGCCAATATAGGAAAGACCATTTTAACCGTGGCCTTTTTCGACAGCATGGTGGCGATAATTTCAGGTCTGGTGATCTTCCCGATTGTATTTGCCACTCCAGGCCTTGAGCCTGGTGCCGGACCTGGACTGATGTTTATCAGCCTGCCGGTAGCCTTTGGCAGTATGCCCGGTGGTCTATTGATCGGTTCTTTATTCTTTGTATTGGTCACTATTGCCGCATGGAGTTCGGCGATCTCTCTGCTCGAGCCCGGTGTTGCCTGGTTGATCGAAGCCAAAAATATGACCCGTGTTCAGGCAAATTTTCTGATCGCTGGCGGAACCTGGGTGCTGGGATTGGGCAGTGTCTTCTCGTTTAATATCTGGTCAGAGGTGACAGTTGCCGGCTTTACCTTCTTCGATTTCCTCGACTTCTTAACCTCTAACGTTATGTTGCCCCTGTCTGGGTTACTAATTGCCATATTTGTCGGCTATGTGATGAAAGAGCAATTTGTCGATGACGAGATGCAGGGTACGCCGCCAATGGTTATGAAGCTGTGGCGTTTCACTCTTCGCTATATAGCACCGGTGGCCATCTCCGCAGTATTTGTGATGGGTATTTACGACAAGTTCTTCTCTTGAGGTTTCTGTGAATACTGTTCAGCGCTCAGCTCTAGTGATGCACTCGGATCAATCCATGTTTGATCTAGTCAATGATGTGGCAAGTTATCCGCAGTTTATGCGGGGCTGCCAGACGGCGGAAGTGTTTGAATGTACCGAGCTGCAAATGGTTGCGCGTCTGGATTTAAAAAAGGGCGGCGTGAAAACCAGTTTTATGACCAGAAATAGATTGCAGGCGCCCTCGATGATTGAGATGAATCTTGAGGACGGGCCGTTTAAAAGTTTAAAAGGGGTGTGGCGTTTTAAGTCGCTGACCCCGCAGGCTTGCAAGGTAAGTCTGGATTTGGAATTTGAATTTAACAATATGGCGGTGGGCTTGGCCGCATCGAAACTATTTTCTACTATGGCCAATGAGCTGGTAGATTCACTCTGTCGCCGAGCCGACCAGATTTATGGAAACCCAAATGACTGATAATGAAACAACGATCACTGTAGAAGTGGTTTATGGATTGCCTGAAAAACAGAAGTTGCTCAAACTGGATGTCGCAACCGGCACCACGGCTTATCAAGCCGTCGAGCAGTCGGGTATTGTGCAGAGCTTTCCTGAAATTGATCTGGCGAGTTGTAAAATGGGCATCTTTTCACAGGTGCTTGGCACCAAGGGACTGCCCGAGCCAGATGTTTACCAACTGCAGAATAGAGATCGGGTTGAAATTTACCGACCTCTAATTGCCGATCCCAAAGAAGTTCGCCGTCGCCGTGCCGAAGAGGCAAAGCTTAAGAAAGAGCAGGGCACCTAAAAAAGCGGCTCAGATTTATCGCGCTTCGGGAGTTGCCGTGGTGGGCAGGTAATCACCGGTCATGCGCTCTAGCTTATCTTCAGCATCGAAAAAGATGGTCACCTGTTCCTGTACCTCTTTTCCCTGAGAGGACACGCGGTGGTAAAAATAATCCCAGCGCGACTGATTAAAGGTATCAACCACCAGCGGTGTGCCCAGTACAAAGCGAACCTGAGACTTGGTCATCCCTGGACGCAGCTTATCAATCATCTCCTGATCAACGATATTTCCCTGCTGGACATCGACTTTGTGTACGCCGGGGAACTTTATCCAGCTACAGCCGGTTGAAAGAAGAGAGAAACTAAGTAAACAAAGTAGAACTAATCGCATTTGTGGGGTTCCAGTTGGTTGCGCGAATGGGGATAATACCCAAAGCGACTAACATAGAGAAGGGGTAACCATGACTCTAGAAGATCAAGAACTAAAAAAAGTCGGTCTCAAGGTCACCGTACCGAGAATTAAAATCTTACAAATTCTCGAAAACTGCCTTAATCGTCATATGACAGCCGAGGATATTTACCAAGCATTGCGTGATGCCGGTGAGGATGTGGGTATTGCCACGGTCTACCGTGTGCTCACTCAATTTGAAGCGGCCGGGCTAATCGAAAGGCATAATTTTGATAATGGGCCAGCGGTCTATGAAATTGATCGCGGTGAACACCACGACCATATGGTCTGTACTGATACCGGCAAAGTGATTGAGTTTCACGATGCTGAAATTGAAAAGCTGCAAGAGCGTATAGCGGCCAAGAATGGCTATCAGTTGGTTGGTCACAATCTTGTTTTATATGTCAAACCACTGGTCTGAGCAAAGGCCAGTTTACCGTTCGTCGGATGCTTTGGTAATCTCCAAGCTACTCAACTAGACTCGTTTAAAGTGTTCAAGGAATCACCACTGAGATAGCACCCTTTTGGGACGTTATTGGTCAGTGGTGAGAGCAATAATAAATTCAGTCAAATCGACTTAAATTTATCGTCTAAGGAGAACTTCTAAGGAGAACTACTATGTCAAATGAGATGCCAAGCCAAGAACCCCAAGTCCATATATCTGCAAAAATCCCCGCTCTCTTTCAAATTATCTATCGCGTTGCTATCGCACTGGTGGTGATTGCCGCTGTGATTTTGTTCGCTCCACTGCCGCCGCTGATTATTGCGCTGATTGTATTAGGTGCCGCCGCACTGCTCGCGCTGATTGGGCTTGCCGCCTTCCGTGCTTTCACCTGCGCGATCAAGGCCCACTACGCAGCGAATGCCGCTGGTGCCGCTGCAACTACGGTTTTCCAACCTATGCTGCTCTCAAGGCCTCCTGGCCATGGTTGGTGCGTGCCGCAGCCTGCTAAAGAACCATAGTTTCCATCCCGATTATTTGATCGGGATGGTTTTTTATTGTCAATTTAGTCATTACTTATAAATCCGCTATTTGTTGGCCCGCTATTTATTAAGTCGCTATTTATTAAGTCACAGGGAAGTAGGAGATATTATGAAACGTATTGTTATCTGTGCTGACGGCACATGGAATCGCCCGGAAAAAGACCCCGAAAAAGATCAGCCCACCAATGTTTTAAAACTCGCACGAAGTATCAAGCCGACCGCCTCCGATGGCACAGCACAGCAAGTATTTTATGACTGGGGAGTGGGGTCCTATTATTCGTCAGTAGGTGGGGGTGTCACGGGTAAGGGCATCAATAAAAATATTATGGATGACTACCGTTATATCGTTCAAAACTACGCTCCCGGCGATGAAATCTATCTGTTTGGTTTTAGCCGCGGTGCCTATACCGTTCGCAGTCTCTGCGGGCTGATTAATAACTGCGGTATTCTCAAACGTCCGGATGCGCGCTTGATTGAAACCGCCTTTTCCCATTATAAAAAATCTGGCAAGGCCTTCAGACCCGGCGGTGAGGCCTCGGTTAAATTTCGCAACCAACACTCCCATGCCAATCGCAATATTGCCTTTGTCGGTGTTTGGGATACGGTCGGCGCGCTGGGAGTGCCGTTTTCTTTTCTTGGCTTAATGGATCGCGAGGATGAGTTTCATGACACCAAGATGGGTGCCAATATTAAGGTTGCCCGACATGCCCTGGCGATTGATGAATTGCGCTCGGACTTTGAGCCAACCATATGGAAGCCCAGGGCGGGGATGAGCTTAAAACAGGTGTGGTTTAGCGGTGTACACTGCAATGTTGGCGGCAGTTATCCGGCGGATGCAGATGGCGGGCTCCTTTCAGATATTCCCATGCAGTGGATGGCGAAGCAGGCCAGAGCTGAAGGTCTGCAAATTGAAACGCATCTGGCAACTAACTTAAACCCCAGCGCCACGGCAAAGCTTCATCAGTCGAGAAAGCATATCTTTCGCTCTAAACGTCCCTTTTACCGACCCATAGATCACGGTGGTGAGGTTTTAATCCATCGCTCGGTAAAGCAGCGCTGGCAGGCGGACGCCAAGTATCGACCAAAGAACCTGCAAAAATATCTGCAGGCTCAGGATTGGCCTCAACTTGTGGATTAGAATCCCGGGTAGGCTAAAGAAGCTTTTTAATATCTGCTGCAATTACATGGGGCTTGCGGATTGAGCCGTAACGCTTGACGACATTACCTTCACGGTCGACTAAAAACTTGGTGAAATTCCATTTTATATTGTCGTTGAGCAGGCCGCCGGCTTGATTTTTAAGAAAGCTGTAGAGCGGGTGTTGGCCATTGCCATTGACCTCAATCTTGCCCATTACTGGAAAGCTCAGGCCATAGTTAAGCTGGCAGAATTCCTGGACCTCAGCATTAGACCCCGGCTCCTGACCGCCAAACTGATTGCAGGGCAGGGCGATGACCACCAACCCCTGATCCTTAAATTGATCATAGAGATCTTGTAGCCCAGTGTACTGAGAGGTGAAACCGCATTTGCTAGCGGTATTGACGATCAGCATCACCTTGCCCTGATAGTCTTGTAGAGATACTTCTTCGCCAGTGCTGGATGGCACGCTGTAATCATAGATTGAGTCGGTCATGGTGATGTCCTGTTGAGGCTCTTGTGGGAAGCTCTTGTTTAGAATTATTATTTAAAACGCTTACTTAAACGAGTGTTCCGACGTGGGAAAAGTACCGGAGCGAACTGCATTGCCATAAGCCGTAATAGCCTCTTCGATAGTCGAGTTATCGTCGAGAAAGTTTTTCGAGAAGCGTGGCAGACGCTGAGAAATCCCCAGCATATCGTGCAAGACCAAAACCTGAGCATCGGTATCCGGCCCCGCGCCAATGCCGATAACCGGAATATCCAATACTTCCGAGAGTTCGCGACCCAGAGATGAGGGTACACATTCGACAACGATCAACTCGGCCCCAGCGCTTTCGAGTGCTTTGGCATCGGCAATCATCTGTGCCGCGGCTTCCTCTTCTTTGCCCTGCACCTTGTAGCCGCCGAGCTTATGAACAGACTGCGGGGTAAGGCCTACATGACCACAGACTGGAATGCCACGTTCGGTGAGTAGCTGAACGGTGTCGGCAAGCCATTCGCCGCCCTCTAACTTAACCATTTGCGCGCCAGCCTGCATCAGGGTGGCGGCATTCTCCAGGGCCTGCAGCTCGCTGGCGTAGGACATAAACGGCATATCGGTAATCAGCAGGGCGCGGTTGTTGCCGCGCTTTACCGCCTCAGTGTGATAGGCCATTTCATCCACTGTCACTGGAATGGTACTGTCGCGACCCTGAATAACATTGCCCAGAGAGTCGCCCACTAGAATTACTTCAATCTCGGCATTCTCAATTAGTTTTGAGAAGGTAAAGTCGTAAGCGGTAATAACGGCAAATTTTTCACCATTGGCTTTCATTGCCGTCAGGCTGCTAGCAGTAGTCGTTTTCATCTTATTGATCCGATCTCAATAGGGTCTAGGTGCGAGTATAGCGGTTTTATTGTAGGGGGTGAGGATTGTAATAGTGGCGGCCAGAGGTGATCTGCAGCATATATTGCACCAGATTATTGTAGTCGTGGCTGCCCTCGGCGAGATTGATCGCCGCGGTGTTGACGATCAGTAAAGGTGTATCGTCGTAGTAATAAAAGAACTGTGTATAGGCATCATTTAGCTGTTGCAGGTAGCTGTGTTCTATGGACTTTTCGCTAGCGTGGCCGCGCAATTGCACACGGTCGTAGAGGGTTTCTGTGGGCGCCTGCAAATAGATCACCAGATCCGGTTTAGGTAGTTCGCTAATAATATTGTCGTAGACGGTTTGATAGAGTCGAAACTCGTCATCATCCAATGTGATTTTGGCAAACAGCGGATCCTTGTCGATCAGAAAATCCGAGATACGCACTTCTTGGAAAATATCTCCCTGACGCAGGGCTTCTAATTTTCGAATGCGCTGAAACAGGAAAAATAGCTGAGTTGGCAGGGCATTGCTACGGCGATCCTGATAAAAGCGCTCGAGAAAGGGGTTTTCTTCGGCATCTTCAAGCAGCGTTTCATAGTTGAATGAGCAGGCCAGACGTTTGGCTAGTGTGGTTTTACCAATACCGATTGGGCCTTCAATCGCAATATATTTAGGGATGGAAACAGTAGCCAGGTCGAGGTCGAATTCGCTAAGAATACTTTTTTCCACATTGATCTCCGAAATTAGCGGTTACAAATTACAACTATTATTATCAGTCACTTAATCTATTTGCAGATAATTTGACAATACCTTGCACAGAGCAGTTTGCCAATAGTTGGCGAACAGTTTTTCCGCAGGGTAGTGCCAGGTCGCCATTAATATCGGCTAACGGTAGCAGCACAAAAGCGCGTTCGGCCATGCGCGGGTGGGGAATGGTCAAACGTTCAGTGTCACAAACCAGATTGTCGTAGAGAAGAATATCCAGATCTAATGTTCTTGGTCCCCAGCGCAGTGTGCGCACTCGGTCCTGCTGTTGCTCTATAAACTGAAGTCTGTCGAGCAGTAATTCGGGCGCCAATGAGGTTCGCAACTGTGCCGCTGCATTGATATAGTCTGGCTGACTGGGGCCGATGGGCGCGGTTTGATACCTATCCGAGACCGCCAGCAATTCAATTTCAGGGGTTTCCGATAGGCTTTTTAGGGCGCGGTCAAGTTGGTCGTGGGGGCCGTCCATATTGCTACCCAGAGCAATATAAACCTCAGCCATTGTCAGGTTTGGGACTGTTGGGACTATTGCGCCGACGGCGACGCCTTTTAGGGCGCTTATCTTTGCTTAAGACTTCTTCAGCCATCGAGTGGCGTTGATCTTCATTGGCATCCTGATACTGGGTCCACCAGTCGCCCAAACCGTCTAAGTCTTCACCTGCTTGCTCGCGCAGCAAAATAAAATCATAGGCCGCTCTAAAGCGTGAATGCTCCGTTAAACGCTTGGCTCGATTTCCACCTCGGCGCTTTAAATGCAACTGCAAGTCCCAGATTTCGCGCATCGGAATGGTAAAGCGCTTGGGAATGGCCGTCACCGGAACCTGAATGGCAATAATATCTCCAGTGGCTTTGCTCAGAGCATAGGGCGGGGAATTGCCATTCTTTTCGTAATTTTTCGCCAATTTATCTACCACAGGCCACAGCAGTGCAGCGTAGATGAATGCTGGAGTAACGCGCTGTGAGCTACGGATACGCTTGTCGGTATTGGTCAGCGCCTGTCTGACCAGCTTCAGGGCTGAACCCTGGCGATCATTCAGCATTGGATTTAACTGTGGAACTATATGTTCGAAAAGCTTGTACTTGAGCAGTAACTCAAAGGTAGCCAAACCGTTACCGCTCATAAATAATTTGAGGGTCTCATCAAATAGACGCGGTGGTGAAACCTGCTGTAGGTCGCCGGCACGATGCATCATTGGTTTCGCGGTGTTTGGCTCTATATTAAAGTTGAGTTTTGCCGCAAAGCGGGCGACTCTTAATAGGCGCACCGGGTCTTCACGAAAGCGAGTTGATGGATCGCCAATAATGCGAATAACCTTGTCATCTATATCGTCGAGGCCATTGGTGAAGTCGTGGATGCTGTTATCGCTGGGGTCGTAGTAGAGCGCATTAACGGTCAGATCGCGTCGTGAAGCATCTTCCTCTATGCTGCCAAATACATTATCTCTAGTCAGCATTCCGCTATCGGTTTGCTGGCGTTGATTTTTATTGGTGGATTGGCTTTCGTTGGAGCGAAAGGTGGTGACTTCAATAATTTCGCGGCTAAATTGCACATGCACAATTTGAAAGCGGCGACCAATAATACGTGATCGACGAAACAACGATTTGACTTCATGGGGCTTTGCGCTGGTGGCTACATCAAAATCTTTTGGGTTTAATCCAAGTAGCAAATCGCGAACGCAGCCACCCACCACGTAGGCTTCAAATCCGGCCTGTTGCAGCACATTAACGACATTGCGGGCATCGCGGTGGATCATTTCCGGTGACAGAGAATGATCGCTGGGGCCGTAGACATAGGCGCCAACGCTATTTGAATTTTTATTAGTTTTGAAAAGTCTACTGATGCGTTCCAGCATTAAGTGCTGCCGATTAAGTTGTTATCAGATTCGAGAGTTTAACAGAGGATGCCTGTCTGGGGGAGACTAAGATGTTAATAATGGATCGAACTAAAGAGGCAGTAGGTAGCAGGGTAGATCGCAGGGAGGTAACAAGAAGACAGCAAGAGTGCTGAAGAGAACTATATGCAGCGAGGGGAAATAAGGGGTGTCCTAAGACAGCCCCCCCTAACTGTTTCTGCGGCTATGTTTATAACGCAATGCTATAGGGCCGAAGAAAACTCCTTTCGTATCCATCTGGATTTATTATTATTATTTTTTATTATTATTATCATCAGAACTCATGGAACTGATCCGGTGATTGTATCCCAAAAACCTTTGCATACAAGCAAAATTACCTAGTTGCGACAGTTTTTTTACGGTTGATGCCCAATTTGTTGCGTCGTTCCCAGAGACTCTTGCGGCTAATGCCGAGCTTTGTTGCCAGATCTGTCTCGTTCATGTGGTCCTGATTGTCGAGCACAAATCGAGTGAAATAACCCTCTAATGACAGGTCTGTGGACACTTCCGTCAGTTTTGTTGGGGCATCGATAATGCGTCGTACCGAGACCATTATTTCATCGTGATCAAAGGGTTTGGAAATGTAATCCACAGCGCCCTGGCGCATGGTATCCACGGCTGAACGCAGGCTCGCATAGCTTGTCATAATAAGCACCGGAACCGGCTTGGCTAGTTGGATAAGGTCGGTGCCTAGCTGTCCGGGCAATCGCAGATCGCTGATAATTAGATCAAACTTGGAAAGATCGAATAGCTCGAGAGCTGACTTGATACTTACCGCATCACTGACCAAAAAATCATGCCGCTCGAGTAGCTTGCGCAACGAACTGCGAATAATCTCTTCGTCTTCAACGATAAGAATATGATTTTTTGTGCTGGTATGGCTCATAACAGTTTTGTGGTTAAGGGTTATAGAAGGTCATTGTTACTCTGAAGCGCTCTGGAAACAAGCTGCAAACCGAGCTTACTTATCATTATTAATCGTAAACTGCAGTCGCGCAGTTGTCCCGCGATCGCTGTTGATCGCCGGACTCGTTAGATTGATCTCGCCGCCAAGATTTTTAACGAGGCTAAATACAATCCACAGGCCAAGGCCGGTTCCTTCTCCCGGTTGCTTTGATGTCACAAAGGGCTCAAAGATGCGGTCTTGAATATCGCTGTTGATACCGGTGCCGCTGTCACTGACTCTAATGGTCAGCTGTTGACCCTGCAGTTCACCGTCAATCGTCACAGGACTGCCCTCGGTAGAGGCATCGCGAGCATTACTCAGTAAGTTGATTAACACCTGTACCAGCTGATGGTGATCGCCAAGAATATAAACATCTGTGCTCAGAGTGCAGATAAATTGTTGTTTATTCCGTTGATTACTCAAGCTTAGCAGCTGGATAGCCTCGTCGGCGGCATCGCGCACACTTACCGACTGCTGGGCATTCTGAAGGCTTCGCTCACCCCGTGAGAAATTAATCAGCGACTGAACAATTTGATTGATGCGATCAGTTTGCGAGAGAATCTGATCAGCTGATAGTTGAATTTCAGCGGCTTCAGTTTCATGGCGTAGATTCTGAGCGATACAGGAGATGCCGGTAACCGGATTGCCTATCTCATGAGCCACGCCGGCCGCCAGTCGGCCTACCGAGGCAAGCCGTTCATTGTTGATTGTGTTCTGAGTTAGCAGCACCGAGTTGGTGCTCTCTTCAATCAGCAAAATGGAATCGTTGTCGGTGCTCTGATCCGCCGACATCTGCAGACTGAACCAGCGAATGCTGCCCTTCAACTCAATGCGCAGGTTATTTTTGCTGCTGGCATTGCTGCTGAGAAATTCATTGATAACCGACTGCCAGGGTTCCGCTAGATCGCTGATTAACGCCCCTCGAACCTCACTTTCATTGATCCCGGTGTACTTCTCCATGGTGCTGTTCCATTTGAGAATCTCGGTATTCTGACCGAGGGCCACCAAGCCTATGGGAAGATTGTCGAGAATCTCACGATGGTGAATACGCAGTTTATTGAGCTCGCTGGCAATACCGGTGAGGCGGTCACTGTGAATGGCTAAAACCGATTCAATAAGATAAATATCATCGGATTCCTGCTGAGCAGCTGCGGCCAGAGGGATGGATTCTTCCATTATTCGATCGGCTGCTAGCACGCCGAAACGCAGTGTCAGAGAAGAGTTGATATAGTCGCGAATTTTTCTCAGGGCCGCAGGTCGGGTTTCACCAGCTTCCAGTTTTAGTGAGTTCAGGGCTCGTTCAATAACCCGGTCAGCTTCGTCGCCGAGGGACTTGCGCAGACTGCGATTAATTTCCGCAACCGAGCTATGGCTAAGCTGCACTCGTGCCGGAATATAAATATTATCGACCATACAGAGTCTGGCAAATTGCTGTTCTTGTTTATCCATTTTGGAAAACACCGAGAACAGGGTGCACAGAACAATGTTGACCATCAATGATTCAAACGCCCAGGTATCCCAGCTCTCCATACCAAACGTTAAGGTGGTGGCTGTGCCTGGCACCTGCCAGTTCCAGTCGCCCAATACCAATGGTAGTGCCAGACCGATAAACCACAGAGATATACCGCCCAGCAAACCGATAATAAAGCCTCTGCGATTGGCTTTGGGTAGGTAGATAGAGGCCAGCATGCCCGGTGTTAGTTGCGCCAGACCGGCAAAGCCAACCAGATATAAATCAGTAATGCTGTGTTCTTTAATGACTTGGCTGAGTAGAACCGAACCCAACAGAATGGTCGAGGAGACTAACAGCAGGCGAAGATTAATCCAGCGAACCAGCCGAGGTTGGTCTTGAAGTGGTTTATTTGCCAGCATAAAACTATTCATAACCATCTTTGCCAGCATGGTCGACATACTACAGAGCAGCGCAATCGAGATTAATATAACGCTGGCTGCACCCAGCCCGGCAATGATGGGGTGCTGAGTGAGCGCCGGAAGGGCGAACAAATAATCCTGCAGTGGTGATGCGGATTGAACCGCAATACCCGACCACAGCAGGGGAAATATAGGAATACTCGCCAGCAGCATCAGCAGAGGATAGGCCCAGACTGTCAAACCAGCTTGACGGTTGGAGATATGCTCGGAGATCACAATGGTGAAGTTAATCGGCAGGGCAAAACTCGCCGCCAGAAAAATAATAAACAGGCTGTAAGATGAGTCCATGCGCTGAACGATAAAGCGCTGTCCACTATCGACAACCCAACTATTCATTTCGCCAACACTGCCAAAAATTGACTGCACGGAAACCAGCGCTGCCAGAGCCAGTGCCGGGAGTAACAGCAGTCCAGCGGCGGCCATAAGCCAGCGTAAATTTTGCGCCGGACTGATCTCAATAGTCCGCCAGTTAATAGTGGTGATAACCAGCACTATTAACAGCCAGAAAAGCACTCTATCGCTATCAAACAGAAAATGGTGAACAGACTCAAGCGCCAGCAGCTGTGCCAGAAAAAGCGGTATGGTGGCAATTATCAGGCAGCTGCAGGCAACTGTCGCAACGGCCTTTCCTCGAAAGCGAAAGGTTAGAAAATCCACCAGAGAGGCAAAGCGAATAATGGCGCTAAGCCTGCGGATCGGATAAAAAATTAATGGCGAAAAGATAAATACCATGGTGAACGCAAACAGTGCCAGCAGCGTGCTGTAACCATAGCGCCCCGCCATTTCAATGGTGCCAGTGGCCAGCAGTGAGCCACTGCCGGCAAACAGCGCTAAGACTAAAATTAGATTATGGCTGGCGCTGCCGCCGTGGCGAGCCAGTAGGTATGTGCAGAGTGCGCTAATGACAATAAAGCCGGCCGCAGCTGTGGCAATATCAAGACTCATTGGTGTTCCTGTGGCGTTGCAGAGTATAGGCGGCGAAGACCACGATTGCCCATACCACAAAGGGTCTAAACCAGCTGCCCTGAGGCTCGATGGCCCATTTGGAGGCCAGCGGTATGACTACACTGCTAAGAAATATTAGAACTGCAACCAGTCGATAGTTAAGCATCTGCGAGCTCGTCGGTAAAAGTAAGTGTGGCTAAGTTTGTATGTCTAAGCCTGTATGTCTAGGTAAGTCCGGCTTAGCCGTTGTTGATGTTATTCAAGCTGGGGCGGCAAAGCAAATTCAGCTGTGTTGAACCTGCTGCTCAACCTACTACTCAATAATGCTTTGGCGCCGGTACCGCTATCTGCTTTGGAATGCTGTTCATCGTCCAGTTGGCAATGGCCCAGTCTAGTATGCCTGCGACAGATTCATATTTTAACTCTGCGGGTGGTTGCTGTTGCAGCCACTCAAGGGCCAGCCATAAATTCTGTGACTCCTCGCCAACAATTAAAGCCGCCGCATGATTTTGCTTGCTGAGCTTTTGACCCTCGGCATTAGTTGCCATGGGCAGATGGCCATAGGTTATTGGCGCTGTAGTGCCGGAAAAGTAGCCCAGACAGTTTTGCAGATAGATTTGCCGTGGTGTCGAATCAATAAGGTCAGCGCCACGAATAATATGGCTAATATTTTGAAACTGATCATCGACGGTCACCGCCAGCTGGTACGAAAATAGCCCATCTCGACGCTGAATAACAAAGTCTCCAGCTTCCGCTGAGAGGTTGTGGCTGTAATCACCCATTATCAGATCCCTAAAGCCAACAGTGGCTGCTGATTCCGCAGGGACTTGAAGGCGGACAGCTGCATTGTCGATCACCTGGCGATCGCGACAGTAGCCATCATAAATGCCACCCAGCGCAGTGATTCTCTGGCGCGGGCAGTCGCAGTTGTAGGCTGCTGCGGAATTCTGTAGGTAATTTATGGCGTCGCGATAGGCTGCTGTTCTGGTGCTTTGATAGAGCAGTTCCCCGTCCCAGATCATGCCGTGGTCGGTGAGTTGTTGCAGGATAGTGGCAGTGGCGCCAGAGATTTCACGGGGAGGGTCAATATCTTCAACTCTAACCAGCCAACGACCGGCCTGATGGCGTGCGTCGAGAAAGCTGGCGAGGGCACAGACCAGCGAGCCAAAGTGCAATGGCCCGGTCGGCGAAGGGGCAAACCGTCCAATGTACATTGCTTTTGTCATGGGCTGTTTATAGCGATGTTTGCCGCTTAGAGAAAATAACCTCGCTGTTGACGAGGTTATTTAATTAGCCGCCAGTGATCTGCTTTTCTTTGATTTCGTCGAGGGTTTTACAGTCGACACAGAGATTAGCGGTAGGGCGAGCTTCCAGTCGGCGAATACCGATATCAACACCGCATTGGTCGCAGAATCCGTAGTCGTCTTCTTCAACGCGCACCAGAGTCTTATCAATTTTCTTGATCAGCTTGCGCTCGCGATCGCGAGTACGCAACTCGAGACTAAACTCTTCTTCCTGAGTAGCGCGGTCGGCCGGGTCAGGGAAATTAGCCGCTTCATCTTTCATATGAGTTACGGTGCGATCGACTTCTTCCATCAACTCGCGACGCCATGCGCGGAGAATCTGCTTAAAGTGCTCGCGCTGCGCTTCGTTCATATACTCTTCACTTTTCTTCGCCTGATATGGGCTAAGGCCGTGAATAGTTTGCGGGCTGCCTTTAACGGCAGTTGCTTTTGCTTTTGTTTTTACTGTTGCCATTCCTAAAATCCACAGTTAGTTGTGAGCTCAGAATACAGGACGTGCGTTTATAGAGACATTGGAGCAATTTTTCAAGAGAAATTTACACTCTTAGGTTATAAAATTACTCTTCTTTAATAATCACTGACTAATTTTAGCCCTTAAACTAGAGTGTATTAGGGAGTGTTAGAAAGTATTTATGATTATCTGGCTCGTTGTATTTTTATTTGCGCACAAATTTTTATACCTCTAATTCATAACATAAACTATTAATATTGCCAGCTAAAGAGTGAAAATATATTGATGAAAAAAGACCTACCGCTGTTGCCAGCAACCTTCATTAAGCGCTACAAACGCTTTTTCACTGATATTCGTACAGAGCAGGGTGAGCTGTTAACGGTGCATTGCCCAAATACGGGGTCGATGAAAAATTGCCAAGTTGAAAATTCTCCCTGCTGGTACTCACTTTCGAATAATCCAAAACGTAAGTTACCTGGAACATTGGAAATTGTCACTACTTCGTTTGGAAATCTGGCGGGGGTGAACACCGCCAGACCAAATCATATAGTCCGCCGGGCAATTGAAAATGGCCTTATTTCCGAACTCTGCGGTTATGAGAATATTCGCAGCGAAGTACGCTACGGCGAAGAAAAAAGTCGCATCGATCTGTTGCTCGAGGGCGGCCGCGAACAGCAGTGTTATGTCGAAGTTAAAAATGTCACTCTGGACTGCGGAGATGGTCATGCACAGTTTCCCGATTCAGTGACCTCAAGAGGCACCAAACACCTGCGCGAACTGATGGTGATGGTTGCCGAGGGCCATCGGGCGGTGCTGTTTTTCTGTGTGCAGTTGACTGGCGTTCAGAGCATGTCTATTGCCGATCATATTGACCCGCTCTATGGGCAGACATTGTCCGCAGCCATAGATGCAGGTGTTGAGGTGTTGGTGTGGCAGGCAGATCTCTCCGCGCAAAATATAGGTTTGCGGCGACCTCTGCCTTTAATGCTTTAACGGCAGATCAAAGATCGCGCAGGGCAGCGGCGCGCAGGTTGATCAGTGGTGGGGGAAGTGGCTGATTGGCAGCGATAAAGTATTGATCGCCATCGCGCTTCAGGGTTACAGGGGACAGGCGGTCACCGACACAGGGGCCGCCAACGCATTCACCGTCATCGACCTTAAACAGTGCGCCGTGAGACGAACACTGCAGAAAAACCCCATCCAGATCGAGAAACTTCTCCGGCATCCAGTTGAGCGGTATACCCATATGCGGGCAGCTGTTCCAATAGGCGAAAAGCACATTGTCCTGACGGATAGCAAACAGCTGGCGCTCTTCAATCGTCAGCTCAATCGTCTGCATCTCTTCAAGATCACTGAGCAGGCAGAGGAAAAAATCATTTTCAATCATAGTCTTTGCCGGCGGAGAATTATTGTCCAAAACGCAGTGCCTCAATTCGCTCTTCCAGTGGTGGATGAGTCATAAATAATTTCGAGGTGCGCTGTTTCCAGCCAGAAGAAATACCAAAGGCCGTCAGCGTATCGGGCATTTGATTTTCCATGTGCGCCTGAGTCTCCGCCTGAAGTTTGCGCAGGGCGTTGATCATTGAGGTGCGGCCTGCCAGTGAGGCGCCAGCGGCATCGGCACGGAATTCTCGTTTGCGCGAGAACCACATAACGATAGTCGAGGCGAGAATGCCGAGGCATATTTCAGCAACGATAGTAGTGATCCAGTAGCCAAGCCCCAGACCGCGCTGGTTTTTCAGTACCACGCGATCGACAAAAAAGCCGATAAGTCGCGCGAAGAACATCACAAAGGTATTTACCACACCCTGAACCAGGCTCAGGGTGATCATATCGCCATTGGCAACATGGCCAATTTCATGGGCGAGAACTGCGCGTACTTCATCGCGATCAAAGCGCTGTAAAAGTCCGGCACTGACCGCAACCAACGCGTTATTTCTATTCCATCCGGTGGCAAAAGCATTGGATTGCTGGGCGGGGAAAATACCCACCTCAGGCATACCTATATTGGCCTTTTTAGCCAGCTCGGCAACCGTGGTCATCAGCCAGCGCTCGGTTTCGTTTTGGGGCTGATCGATAATTTTGGTGCCGCTTGATCTCTTGGCCATAAACTTTGACAGCAGCAGCGAGATAAAGGAGCCGGCAAAGCCAAACACTGCGCAGAACATCAGCAGCGATTGCAGATTGAGGTCGACACCATTCTCCGCGAGTATGCCGCTGAAACCCAGCAAGCTGAGTGAGACACTGGCAACAAAAATAATTGCCAAATTAGTTAACAGAAATAATCCAATCCTTAACACCTGATTTTCCTCATACCGTTTGTAATAAGCTTTAGCGAGTTGCTATGCCGTTAGATTCTACAGTTAATAATGCGGTCGAGCGCGCATATTTCAATGATGGGCAGCAGTTTATGTTATTGGTATTGATCGGCGTACTATCCTTGAAAGATAAATCAGCCTTTACTTATAGGCTAAAGCGCAGGTATAAACACAGCTATGCAGATTGATGATAATAAATTTCGAATCGACAGCAATAGTCTGACCGGCTGTTCCGAGAATCACTTGGTCGATTGGGTGGCTGATTGTGTCGATATTGGTAGCAGCGTCAATTCGTCAATTCCCATCCGCCCTTACCTGATCCATCCCGAGGCGGCTGCGCCTCTGACAGAGCTGCGCCAATTGGCCGGCCGTCAGGGCTTTGATCTGCGACTGTGCAGCAGTTTTCGCAGCTTTGATCGACAGCTAATTATCTGGAATGGCAAGGTCAGTGGTCAGCGACCGGTCTTCGATAACAGTGGAGCACAGGTGGCGATGAAAAAGCTGAACGAATGGCAGCAGGTGCAGGCGATAATGCGCTGGTCGGCCCTGCCTGGTGCATCGCGCCATCATTGGGGGACAGATTTTGATATCTATGATGCCGCCGCTATTGACGAAAATTATCAGCTGCAACTGACTCCTCAAGAGGTCGAAGGCGAGGGCATATTTGCACCCTTTCATAATTGGTTGGATACAATTATTGGCCAGGGGGTTGGTAAAAGTGGCTTCTACCGCCCCTATGCAAAAGACTCCGGGGGTATTGCCCCCGAGCGCTGGCATATCAGTTATCGACCGGTGGCAGAAAAGTTTGCAGCTAAGTTAACTAAACAGGTAATCGCCGACCGTTTGCTCGGCTCTGAAATAGGCTTAAAAGATACACTGCTGCAAAACCTCGATAAGATTTACCCGCGTTTTATACACTTGCCAGAATAAGGCATCAGATAGGAACGGTTAGGCATGGCATTAAAAGGCACTGATTTGAGAGGCACTGATTTGAAAGGTACGGATTTGAGAGGCTCTAATTTGAAAGACCCGCTGTGGGAAGAAATTTGCACAGAGGCTCATCAAGCGGTGGCTCAGGAATCGCTGATGGCCGATTTCTTTAGCGCCGCTATTCTCAATCACGCCAGCCTTGAAGATGCGCTGTGTTTTATCCTGTCGCAACAGATCTGCAGTGCCGAGGTGTCAGCACAGGTGGTCAGCGAAGTGATTGCTGAAGCTATGCAGCAGGACCCATCAATTGGTGAGCGCATCCGCCGGGATATCAACGCCTGTTTTGATCGCGATCCCGCCTGTGAAACCCATTTTATGCCTATACTTTATTTTAAAGGCTTTCAGGCACTGCAGTTGCAGAGAGTGGCCCACTGGCTGTGGTCCCAGGGGCGCAACATTCTCGCGCTGTTCTTTCAGAGTCAGATATCCGAAGTGTTTGCCGTTGATATTCATCCGGGGGCCAAGCTGGGTTCCGGCATTATGATCGACCATGCCACCGGGCTGGTAATTGGTGAGACTGCAGTGGTCGGCGACAATGTCTCTATATTGCATTCAGTAACGCTGGGTGGCAGTGGCTGTGTTAGCGGCAGTCGCCATCCAACGATAGGCAATGGCGTGTTGATCTCCGCTGGGGCAAAAATCCTTGGCAATATCTCGGTCGGCGATGGAGTGAAAATAGGTGCTGGCAGCTTGGTGTTAGAGTCAGTGCCGGAACATGTCACGGTTGCCGGTGTGCCGGCAAAAGTTGTCGGCACGCCTCGCGAGGCAGAGCCGGCCCTTGAGATGGACCAATATATCAGCGATAAAACGGGCAATTAAAAGGGCTTTTTATAACGAGCTGTTTATAAGGCGCTCCTCATAACTAGCTTAGGGCATAAGATTATGGCTAAAGATGGATTATCCGGATTGCTCTACCGACGCTTAGTTGGCGCAACATTAAACTCTGGGCGCGGTCTGCGGCAGGCCATTTTGACTGAGGAGGCATTTCAGGTTTATGTGTTTCTATCGGTTTTATTAGTGCCCTTAGCCTTGGTGATTGCCACGGACTATGTGCAGTTGATTCTGATGTTCGGCACCATCTTTCTGGTGCTTATTACCGAATTGCTAAACACCGCCGTTGAGTCAGTGGTGGATCGAGTGGGGCTGGATTTACATGAGTTATCTGGCCGCGCCAAGGATATGGGTTCAGCGGCAGTTTCTCTGTCGATACTGCTGTTCTTTGTTGTTTGGGGGATAGTTTTGGCGGAGAATTTTTAACCGTCTAGAATTACAGATACAGCGAAGGTTAAAGCAGAGGGCGACTGGGAGGTTGCGTTATGGTTAGCAAAGGGAATGAACAGAATAATACTGACGCTAAATTTGATATTTTGTTTCGTGGTGATATTGCCCCGGGCAATAATACTGATCAAGTAAAGGGGCGAGTCGCCGAGAGCTTTAAGCTCGATGAAGCCGCCGTAAACCAGCTGTTTTCAGGCGCAGTGGTCAGTCTTAAACGCAATGTTGATAGAGCCACCGCAGAGCGCATTTATCAGAGGTTGTCTCAAGCCGGAGCCTTGGCGAACATAGTGCCGAGCAATTCGAGTCCAAGCACCGCCAATGAAAGTAGTGTCAACCAAAGCCCCATTAATAAAGACCCTTTAGATCAGACGAGCGCCGATAATCAGTCTGAAGACAAGGCCTTTACCTTAGCCCCTTTAGGCAGTGATGTTTTAGAGGGTGCTGATGCGCCTGAGCAGGAGCAGCACCCAAAGTCAGTCTCGGTTGATCATTTGGGGCTGAAGCCTGTGGGAACCAATATTTTAGATAAAACTGAAGGCGAGACAATCGAGCCCGTGGTTATAGATACTTCACATTTAACGTTGGAGTAACTACCGCAATAACCACAGCTTGGATAAAAGCCTGTAGCAAAAAGGCCTGTACCAAAAAGCCTCTAGAAACAGATACTCGCCAAATGTTGAATCTGTTTTTCCAGCAACAACTGGCGCCCCTCAGGGAAGCCCTGCAAGACATAACAGTCCTCGCTAAAAGGCAGGAACCGCGCAATAGAGGACAGCTGCTCAATATCATACTCTTTCGACCGCATACCAATAGTCCCCTCTTCCAGCTGTTCAGCTAGAGTTGAAGCTTGGCCTTTTAATCGATCCAGCCCTTCGTGATATTCAAATAGCGGCGCCGCTGGCAAATTATCACTGCACAGCGTCCAGGCAATTTCCAGATCGATACCCGACTTCTCCGAGAGCTGTTTAAGTAATTGTTGCAGGGAATAGACCGCCATCAGACACACCAGTAGGTGCTGTTTTGAAAGCTGAGTAGAGCGTATATAGAAATTAATACAGCCATTGCCGCCTTCGATACGCTTGCCGCCATAAAGCTCTAGAGTGCGCAGTGTGCAGTAGTCAATCTTCTCCAGCAGCAGAGTCATATTTTGGCGATTTAGTTGGCTGTCGAGGCGCTGACGATTTTTAATCGAAAGGGTTATCAGCGTGCAATAGTAGTTAGTTTCTGGCAGCTCTTCGTCATTACCTTTCGCGAGCAGAGGCTGCAGTCGGGTTTCAAGAGCTACAATCTCATCGACAATATTTTCCGAGCCACCCGGCAGGCGCTTGGTTAGCAGGCGCAGACGTCGCGACAGTTGCTCGGCAAATTTAAAGGTCATATAGGTGCAGGCCGCGCTAAACAGAACCCAGAGTAGCAACCAATTTCTACTCGCCTGACTAAAGCGCTGTTGTATCGGTTGGCTGTTAATGATTAAACGAACCTTGCCGGCCAGAGTATCCTGAAAAACAATATTGCGGCTAAAGTTGTTGGCGACAACCTTTTCGAGAGGGGTTTTCTTACTCTGAGCAACCAGCTGTCCCTGAACATCTTCGACGCTGGCACTGATAATGGAAGGATCTTCGGTTAATTTTTGCAGTGCCACCTGAATACTGATGGTGTCATTGTTAAACAGCGGGGCACGAACCAGCTCGACTAACTGCGTAATGGTCTGCTCGCCTTTTTCCTGTAGGGTTTCTTTGCTAACGCTTGTGGCGTGGCTGTAGAGAACAATCCAACTGAAGAGGCCAAAAATTAGACAGGCAGATAACACCATAGCGGGTAATTTCTTAGCCATGGAATATTGGCGATGCATCCCGAAATCCTTAAATATTGGCTAATTGAAATTTAATTGGCGAGTATTCTATCCTATTCCCACAGCTTTTATATAATAGCGCTCTTAAAATTACTTTGGCTGGATTCTGTGAAAGATATATTACTGATAAACGTGTCGGGACAAGATAAACCTGGTGTCACCAGTGTGGTTACCGGCGTGCTCTCGCGCTTTGATGTCACCGTGCTCGATATAGGTCAGGCGGTGATTCACGAGCAGCTCAATCTGGGTATTCTCGCCGCCGTGCCGCAGAGTGATGATTCCGAGACGATGATTAATGATATTCAGTCCAATCTAGTTGCTCTGGATATGCAGGCGCAATTCCTGCCCATCTCCGATGAGCGCTATCAGCATTGGGTCGAGCAGCAGGGCAAGTCGCGCTATATAGTCACCCTGTTGGCGCGCCAGATTAACTCTGAGCATCTCGCCGCCGTCACTACCGTGACCAGTGATTTCGGATTGAATATAGATAAAATTGTCCGACTCTCTGGTCGGATTAAGCTGGATAAAACCGAGCAACTGGGTCGTGCCTGTGTTGAATTTTCTGTTCGCGGCGAACCTAAGGACGCCCTGCAGCTAAAAAATGCACTACTTGAACTGTCGAGTAAATTTGATATTGATGTAGCCTACCAAGAGGACAGCATTTTTAGGCGCAACCGTCGTTTGGTAGTTTTTGATATGGACTCAACACTGATTGATGCTGAGGTGATTGACGAACTGGCTATTGAAGCCGGTGTTGGCGAACAGGTCGCCGCGATTACCGAAGCGGCGATGCAGGGCGAGATAGACTTTAAGCAGAGCTTTACTCAGCGTATGGCGTTATTAAAAGGTCTTGATGTCTCGGTACTGCAATCGGTGGCCGAGCGTTTAAGATTAAATGAGGGTGCGGAGCATCTGATTTCCACCCTGAGACAGCTTGGTTATAAAACAGCTATTGTCTCCGGCGGCTTTACCTTCTTTGCTGAATATCTTCAGCAGCGTCTGGGGGTGGATTATGTCTATGCCAATCAGCTTGATATTAAAGATGGTCTGGTCACCGGTCAGGTGTCTGGCGATATTATCGATGGTCAGCGCAAGGCGGAACTGCTGCGTGAGATTGCTGAAAAAGAGGGCCTGAAATTGCAGCAGGTGATTGCCGTGGGTGATGGCGCAAATGATCTGCCAATGTTGGGAATTGCCGGTCTGGGGATTGCCTTTCGCGCTAAGCCGCTGGTTAAGGCATCGGCTGAGCAGTCAATTTCTAATCTGGGTCTGGATGGGATTCTTTATTTGCTCGGTTATAGTGATAAGGACACGTTGATTCTGGACTAGGTGTTTTAAAAAGCGGCTGATAATAAATTTGAGCCGCTTTTAAGGCCCCTCAGAAAAATCATAATTCATCTCAAATCCCGGTTCCTTAATATAATGCCCCTGAATATACTGCACACCCTGCTGCCACAGGGTAGGAATAATGGTCGCCTTCTCCACAAAGGGCACAACCACATCCACTCCAGTTCCGGTCATACCGCCCATTAATTTTTGAAACTCTGCTTTTCCCGCTTCGTTTTTCTCAAGCTTTTCGACAATCAACCGATCGATTTTTACAAAATCAGCAGCAACTCTCTGCAGAGTTTTTAGCGGATTGATGGCCAAGCCAAAATTAGTGATGCTGACCTGACCCTTGGATTTTTTCATCTGCTCACAAATCGCTGCGGCCTGTTTAAGAAAGCGTACTGCATCAATTTCTCTGAACTGAAAAATTAGTGAATTGGCTGGCAGCTGTGATGCTTTTAACACAGTGTCCAGCCAGGGTAAAAAAGCCTGATCGGAAAATGATTGGGCGCTAATATTAATAAATAGTTGCGTCTCTGGATTGGTTTTTAATTTTTTCGCCAATGACTCCAAAGCCTGAGTAATAACCCACCGATCAACCTCTGCCGCTATATCGGATTTAAACAGGCTGTTGATAAAGTCTTCAGGAATTTTATCGGCGGCAACTTCTTTGCTAACCCCCAGAATGACTTCGTAATACTCTTTGCCACTGCCGCCCTCTAACAGGGCGACTATAGGTTGATAGCGGATAGAAAATGCATTTTCGCCAAGCAGACGTTTGGCGGTAATCGCTACCGCTTCGGTTTTGGATACCTCACCGGAATGAATGTCGGGAATATAGAGTTTTACCCCATTGCCTACTTCGGTGTTATTTCGCAGTTGGTCTATCGCTTCTTGGCTACGCTCTAGTGCGCGCTCTACTGAGGGGACATTTTCATTGAGTAAGGTAATGCCAATAGAGGTGGTAAGGGAGAAGGTTTCGTTATCTATATCAAAGACTTCATTGCTAATCTGGTGAGTGATATTGTCGGCCAATTCCAGCACCTTTTCCTCAGTGGTCTCGGGTAACACTATGGCAAAACAGTTCTCTGATATGCGCCCGCAATCGAGGTTGTGATCGAATATCTTCACAATAAACATGACCAGTGAATGAGCGATTTTTTCGGCCTTGGCGATACCCAAATCTTCTTTGAGTTGGTTAAACCGGTCCACCTGAATATTCAGCAGCATACAGTCCTGACCACTCTGCACTGAGCGGCTTATTCCGCGGCTGATGAGGTCGTAGACTAGGTGGGGTTGTATGGCGCTGTATTCAGCGGTTTGCTGGACATCGCTGTGACTGATTGAAGCATCAAATTGCTTGTCTTTATTGATGGTAAATTGCAGTGCCGGTTCACCCTGATATTGAATTTGGTGAATTTCCAGAAATGAGTCGCTTTCGTTGTCTTCTGAGTCGAGGGTTTTAACCATGGCTTCGAAGGGCATAATCTCGTGGCTGCTCTCGAGGGGAACCATATAGGCTTTCAGCTTTGCGCGATCTTTGCTGGCAATATTGTCGATAACCGGCAGGCACAGCATATCGTCGGGTTCGGGAAAACCAAAAATACTGGCGCAGGCATCATTGGCGTAGACATAGGTTCCCTCTTGAATAATGGCGATGGGGAAGCGTGAGATATTCATAAGATGTTGTGAGCGTTTTTCTGCAACAGACAGCTTGCGCTCCCACTCCCGGGATTGACGGCGCTCATAAACTGATTTTATAGAGCGTTCTACCACTTTAATTAGGTGTTGGTCCTGATCTTCGACGACCACGTCAACGGCTCCCAGTCGCAGTCCTTCGATAACCGCTTTGGGGTCGTATTCGGGGCTGATTAAAATAACCGGGACATCGCGTTCGGCGCGTCTGATGCGTTGGAAAATATTTTGCGCGGGAATTTTTGTGTAGTTTTGGGCGGCGATAAGAAGATCCCAGTTGCGCATGGAAATAGATTTCTGCAGCTCTTCTTCGTTGCTCGCTAGTTTGGCATCCACTTTAAAATCGGCGCTGCGCAGAATACTGATAAAGCGATTTGCTTCATCGTTGGATCTATCCACTATTAGAATATGTAGTGGTTCGTTGCTGTGCATAAATTTTCCTGTCCTTGGATTGTTAGTGCCGGTTAATGGTTAACAAAATGTGATCTTAAAGTGCGATAGATGCTCGGTGGTTTCGAGCTCTTCGCCAAGTATTGCCGCCATAGGTCGCTGAGGCGTCAGTAGGTAGATTTTACTGCCTTTGGTATAGCGCAAGGGCGGGCATAACAGGGTTGCTTCGCTGCCGAGATCTTTCTTTTTGGAAAGAATTATCGCCTGCAAAAATTGGCGGTCGGCCTGCCCCTCTCTGGGATTGCCGCGGATGGCTGCGGGGGTGCAGTTGCGAGCCGGAAACTGCAGGCCGCAAACTGTGCTTAGGGATGGTGATATATGCTTCCAGCGGATAATGCCTGCGACCCATTTGGCACTGCCTTTGGTGCGTACGGCAATTGGTTCGCCGGGCTGCAGTTCGTTTTTGTCATCGACCAATTCAATGCAGGCACCGTTTAGGCTTATATCGTTGCGTAATCCGCGCATTAGTTTTAATTTGGTTTTATTGCTGCGCACGGGTGTGAAGATCACGGGTTCGCCCGGGTGGCTGTCGATAGGTTCAAACGAGGTGCCCCAGACATCATCGGTTCTGTTGATGCCCCTTGCGCCGGTGTCGGGCAGCGAGGGTTTTTGTCCGCAGAGCAGCAGAAAATTTTCAAATGAGTCGGTTCTCGACAGCATGCAGATAATCGAGGTGAAGCCGCGGGTAATAGTGACCTCTGCATGATCTCTAATATGAGTTTCCTGACGTTTTATTTTTTCTCCCCACTGACGAACCAAATCTTTTATCACCCGCCGGGATATACGATCGGAAAATAAGGTGTCGTTGTTTTCGACGAGAATATTGTTGAGAAATTTGACCAGATTAAAGGTATCTAAAATTATATTTCCGGGCTGCTGTTTAATTTCATCGGCATAAACGGCGCCGCGATTACTCGACGGATCTATGGCAAATAGTCCGCCTTTAGTGCCTCTGTGCAGTTCAGCCAGTGAGGACCAAAAGTCCAGTTCGGTGTAGACAAAGCGCAGCTCATAGTTGGAAAAATGGTTGGGTCGCGTGCAATTAAATAGCAATAGTTTTACATAGACTTTATTGATTGAGGTGTTAATACCCATCGGGTTGGGAATATCCAGATCGGCTATATCCAGCTGTTGTGCCAATAGATGCAGTGCATGCAGTTCACGCCAAAAATAGGCGGGCTGTTGCAGGTAATGACTAAGGCTGTTGAGTTGGATTTTGGCCAGTATATTACAGGCGTTGAGAATGCTTTTAGCGAGAGCAGAAATAGTCGATTGGCTGGTGACGTTAGGCTGTTTACCGAGCTGGTAGATAACCAGCTTATAGCCTTCGTAAACCTGACTGATCAGCGCCTGACCGAGAGAGATCGCCTTGGCGGTATCCTGATTGAGTTGGGATTGCAGCAGGCATTCGGTAGATCTGATTACTGTGGGTGTCAGGCTGTCGAGAATAGCCATTTTGCTATTGGGGTCGATATCCAGCTTTGTGGCGATTGGCAGAGCCCGGTAGAGTTCTATTGAATTGTTGGCAAAGCTGGTCGCTGACAGATTGCCAATCCACTGTTCGGTAGAGGCTTTATCGCGCAGTGCAAACGTTGCGTCGGTTTGAAGATCGTCGACAATGCTGGGCTTGATGATGTCCAGCAGGGCGGAGATATTATCCAGTGATACAGAAGTCATAGATTTATTTACAGGGCTTTCCGATTATGTCGCTGCCGAGAGCTTGCTGCTCGGGGCGAGTGACTAAATTCAATTTCTCTCTACATACGCTTTTAAGTGTAGTCAATTTTCTCAAATAAGCCTTTCAAATCAACAATTTGCCAATCAGCTTTACAAACTGCTCAAATCACTGGGGAGTTCGGGTATCATATCGGCCTTTTAAGATAATCGAGATCAAAGACTAATGGCCAATTACTCCACCAATGAATTCCGTCCCGGCTTAAAAGTAATGCTGGACGGTGATCCCTGTTCGATTCTGGAAAATGAGTTTGTAAAACCCGGCAAGGGGCAGGCGTTTAGTCGCGTAAAACTGCGCAATTTGAAAACCGCCCGGGTTATGGAAAAGACCTTTAAATCAGGTGAGTCTCTGGAAGCTGCCGATGTGATGGATACTGATATGCAGTATCTGTACAACGACGGTGACTTTTGGTGCTTTATGGAGCCGGATACTTTTGAGCAGCATCAGGCGACTGAAAATGCGGTCGGCGATGCGCTGCAGTGGTTGAGTGAGCAGGATGTTTGTGTGGTCACCCTTTATAACGGTTCCCCTCTATCGGTAACGCCCCCCAATCATGTTGAGCTGGAGATTGTTGAAACAGATCCAGGCCTGCGTGGCGATACAGCTCAGGGTGGCAGTAAGCCCGCTAAGCTGATCACCGGCGCTGTGGTTAAAGTGCCATTGTTTCTCGATCAGGGTGATTTGATTCGGGTGGATACGCGCACGGGTGAGTATCAGGGTCGCGCTGCCGCTAAGTAAGAAAAATAGCCGGTGTAAAATCTTTGTAAACGCGGATGTGAGCTGATGACAGATTGGCAGCCCGGTATTAGTCTTGACAGGCTGCGTCAGCGCGGTCGGATTCTTGCTGAGCTGCGCGGCTTTTTTCAGTCGCGCAATATTCTCGAAGTCGATGTGCCGGTGTTGGCGACAACATCGGTTACCGATCGCAATATAGAAAGTATTTCTGCCGGGGTCTTTGCTGACTCTGGCCTCTGTGATGTAAGTGCTTATCTGCAAACCTCTCCTGAATATTTTATGAAACGGCTGCTTGCCGCTGGCAGTGGTGATATTTTCTGTCTGGGAAAAGCCTTCCGTAAAGGTGAGGCTGGCCGTCGACACAACCCTGAATTCACTATGCTGGAATGGTATCGCTGCGGCTGGGATGAGCATCAGTTAATGGCTGAATTGGGGGAGTTGATCGGCACGCTATTGCCTGGCAGCGCAATCCAGAAAATCAGCTATGCCGACGTATTTATTCAGTATCTTGAAATTGATCCCCATCGAGCTGAATTAGGCTGCCTGCAAAAACTTGCCGTTGAGGCCGCTTCAAGTGCTTGGTCTGACGAGAGTCGTGGCAATTGTCTGGATCTATTGTTTAGCCTTGTTATTGAGCCTCAGTTGGCCGATGGGTTGGTGTTCGTCTATGACTACCCGGCCTGTCAGGCAGCGCTGGCGAAATGTTACAGCGACGCTCAGGGGCGTGAGGTCGGCCGTCGCTTTGAGGCTTTTCTAAATCGTGTCGAGCTGGCTAATGGTTACTTTGAGCTAACCGATGGGCAGGAGCAGGCGCGGCGTTTTGCAGAAGATCAGCAGGCGCGAATAGTAGCCAGTAAGCCTGAGATGCAAGTTGATCAGCGTTTGCTGGCAGCCCTTGAGTCGGGATTGCCCGAATGCTCTGGTGTTGCGCTGGGGGTGGATAGATTGCTGATGCAGATTGAGGGCGCGACTTCCTTGGATCAGGTTATGTCCTTTAGCTGGGATCGCTGTTAGGCCTTCTGGGTATTTGGCTGTGCTTTTTAGCCGAACTTTTCATCGGAACGTTCTAATCACATTTAAAATAATGATCCATCGCCTGTGAGGGCTCGCGACTTCTAGCGTCGGCAATGACTGTTGCGGGAACGCCGGCAACGATGGCATGGGCGGGAACAGATTTTAAAACCACACTTGAGGCTGCCACCATGGCGCCTTCTGCGACTTCAATATTACCGAGTATTTTTGCGCCTGGGCCAATCAGTACACCTTTGCGAATTTTCGGATGGCGATCCCCAGAGGCTTTGCCTGTGCCGCCAAGGGTTACCGATTGCATAATCGATACGCAGTCTTCGATCACAGCAGTTTCACCAATCACTAGACCGGTGGCGTGATCAATTAATAACCCGCTGCCAATCTGCGCTGCCGGGTGAATATCCACGGCAAATTTCAGTGAGATCCGGTATTGCAAAAGTAGTGCCAGAGAGCGGCGATCTTCAAGCCAAAGCTGGTGGGCGGCGCGGTAGGATTGCAGTGCCAGAAACCCTTTAAAATAAAGAAAGGGCGTTAGATAGAGATTGCATGCCGAGTCGCGAGAAACTGTGGCTTGAATATCTGCGGCCACTGCTTGAATAATCCCATCGGTTGAAAAGGCTCTGTCCATGACTTTGCGCAGCATGGATGCCGGCGCTGCGCTGCTCGCCAGTTTATTGGCCAGATGGTAACTGAGGGCACTGCCGAGGCTGTCGTGATCGAGAATAGTCGATTGGAAAAAGCCCGCCAGTATAGGTTCGTCACGGGCGGCAGATTGCGCCTCTTGGACGATGCGCTGCCAAATAGTGTCTGGTTGCTGTGGCGATAAGTTCGCTGATGATGGATTCATGGCTGCCATTCTGAGTTACTGGGTAGAATTATTCCAGCTTGTTCTCGCTAAACACCAGATATCGACCTGTTTGGCTCCGGCGTTGCGAAGTGCGCTGGCAATGGCGTTTGCCGTAGCTCCGGTGGTCATAACATCATCCAGCACTGCAATAGTGCGCCCTTTAAGGCTGGAGGCGGATAGCGCGGGTACGGAAAAAGCATCTTGGACAGTTTTGGCGCGCTGTTTTTTGTTCAGTCTTTGCTGTGCCTGACTGTTGCTGATACGGCGGCAGAGATCACTGCGCACTTTCAGAGAGGTTTTGTGCTGGTGCAAAAAGTAATTGGAGAGTAAGTCGCCAATAATCTGGCTCTGATTAAACCCCCGTTGTGCCATTTTTTTCCAGTGTAATGGCATCGGAATAACTAACTCTGGGCAGGTTTTTGCGGTTTTTTGTTGGGCCTCGTTCTCGACCTTTTCATCGACTGTTAGCGGCGGGTAACTGCTAATAATTTTCTCCGCTAGCAGTGCGGTCAGCTGTTTAATCTCGGCGCTATAGGGGTCGTTTTTTAAGCGCAGAATAATATTATCGATAGGCGTCTGATAGGTAAAGGCGGCAATACAGCGGCGGAAGCTGGGTGGTTTTGACTGGCAGTCTGGGCAGAGAGCATTAGTGGTTAGGGGGACTGCACATTGTTGGCAGTGGGTTTCCAGCCAGGGCAGTTCACTGACGCAGGCATTGCATAGGCACTGGTGGGCTGTCTCAAGCGCGCCACTGCAGGTTGAGCAGCGGCTGGGTAAGAGGTGGGGAAGTACATGACCCAATATTGAGTAGTTGGCTAGAGCTGTAATGGCAAACCTCCCTGCTTGCGCTAATGACTGCTTCTTATCTAATGGCCTTCCCTAATTAAATCGTCTTTTAACCGTGGTAATGGTACTAGCCAACGCTCTGAGTTGGATCGGCATCTTCGTCGTCATCACCCTCAGCACTGTTTGCGGCAACGTCCGGCTGTTCCTTGTTCTGGTCGTTTTCACCCAGGCCGTAGCCTTCGCTGAGAATTCCGCCGGGCACGCTGGGGGCATAGTCTCTGGGGACTTCTAAATCATCTATATCAACTAGCGGGTTGCCATTGGAGTCGAGCATATTGAGGTCGCTGCCGCCAGACTTGAGAAGCTGGCGACCCACTTCGGGGCTGGCCAGACGGATTGCGCTGGTGGCCAGATGCTCGTGAATCTGCTTGTAGCTCTGGGCTACATTGCTGGTCAGATGCGAGACGGCAACAAAGTGCTCGGTTACTTCTTGCTGATAGCGTTTAAGTTTCTGTTCGCTCTTCTCAAGTTTCTTTTCGAGGTCGCGGACAGATTTATCACCTTGAGTAACCTTTTTTGCGAAGAGACGGCCCACAGCGGCTCCGATAACGAAACAGGCTGCTGCAATCAGAATTGAGGTCAATATTGTCAAATGTATTCTCCTAATAACCTTTGATCTACTTGTCTTGTGTAAGTGTCGCCAAAGGTAGCTGCCGAATCAATGCTTTTAGATTGATTTTTAGATTGTTTTTTAGTTGTTTTAGCGCGCTGCGATAGTTACAGTCTGCCTTTATCAGACGATCCTACCATATTCGATGTTAACCCCGAAACAGCGTTACCAAATTGATCTGGCTCGACAGGGCTTTGTTGCCGATGATGCGCAGGCTTATGCGGTCGACCAGCTGGAAGATCTGTTTCATCGCTTGATAGCGCGCAACAGCGGCAAGAAGGGCGGTCTGTTGGCCAAGTTGTTGCGTCCCTCTAATGGCTCGAGTCAGGCACCAGAAAAAGGGCTCTATTTTTGGGGCGGTGTTGGCAGGGGTAAGACCTACCTGATGGATAGCTTTTATGAGAGTCTGCCCTTTGAAAAAAAGATGCGCATCCACTTTCATCGCTTTATGCGGCGCGTACATCATGAGCTTGAGCAGAATAAAGGCCGGGCCAATCCGCTGACTATAGTGGCCGAGTCGATTGCCAGCGAGGCGCGGGTAATCTGTTTTGATGAGTTCTTTGTCAGCGATATCACCGATGCGATGATTTTGGCGCTATTGCTGGAGGGGCTGTTCGAGCGCGGAGTCACTCTGGTCGCTACCTCTAATATTATTCCTGATCTGCTCTATCGTGACGGACTGCAGCGCCAGCGATTTTTGCCGGCTATTGAACTGGTTAACAAGCACTGCACTGTAGTGAATGTGGATGGCGGTCGCGATTATCGATTGCGCGCGCTGGAAAAGGCGGAGCTTTATTATTCGCCGCTGGGGGATTGCGCTGAACGGGCCGTTAGTCAGACTTTTGATAGTTTGGTGGTGCTGGAGGGTGAGATTAAGCTGAATGTCGATCTCGATATAGAGGGTCGATTGATTCCCGCTCGCAAGGTGGCAGAGGATTTAGTTTGGTTTGAATTCGCGGCAATCTGCGAAGGACCGCGTAGTCAGAACGATTATATTGAGGTGGCAAAAGAATTTCATTCGGTGGTGATTAGCAATGTCCCTTTGTTCACTGCGCTCAATGATGATGCCGCCCGACGCTTCATAAATCTGGTCGATGAATTTTATGACCGCAGTGTGAAATTGGCTGTATCCGCCGCCGCGCCTATCGATGAGCTTTATTTGGGCGGCCGATTAAGCTTTGAATTTCAGCGTACAGAGAGCCGATTATTGGAGATGCAGAGCCGCGAGTATTTGGCTTGTCCGCACCGACCGTAAGTTAATCTGCAAAAAACTTTAAATTTGCTCTAATCGCCTCTTGTAATAGGCGCTGACGATCATTACAATTCGCACCCTTTTTTGGGATACCCCAAAGCCAGGCAGGATAAGAATGAAAACATATAGTGCTAAAACAGAATCAGTTCAACGTGACTGGTATATCGTAGATGCTGAGGGCAAAACCCTTGGACGTCTAGCCGTGGAAATTGCGACAAGATTACGTGGCAAACACAAACCGGAATATACACCGCATGTTGATACCGGCGATTACGTCGTGGTGGTTAACGCCGAAAAAATTGGTGTGACTGGTAACAAAGCCACACAGAAAACTTATTACTCTCACTCCGGTTACCCCGGTGGTCTTAAGGATATTACTTTTGACAAACTACTGGAGAAAGCGCCTGAGCGTGTTATCCAGTCAGCTGTTAAAGGTATGTTACCTCGCGGACCACTAGGCCGGGAAATGTTTAGAAAACTCAAGGTTTATGTCGGTAATGAGCATCCTCATACTGCACAGCAGCCTCAAGTTCTAGAACTGTAACGGACAGCGATAATCATGGCAGAAACTCAATTTTATGGTACTGGTCGTCGTAAGACATCAGCCGCGCGCGTTTTCCTAACTTCAGGAAATGGCAATATTTCTATTAACGATCGCTCAATCGAAGTTTACTTCGGTCGTGAAGTGGCGCGAATGATTGTTCGTCAGCCATTTGAGATTGTTGATTTGGTCGACAAGTTTGATATGAAGATCACCGTTAGCGGTGGTGGTAACTTCGGTCAAGCTGGTGCGATTCGTCACGGCATTGCTCGTGCACTGTTGGAGTACGATGAGAATCTTCGTAGCCCACTGCGCAAAGCAGGCTTTTTGACTCGCGATGCTCGACAGGTTGAACGTAAGAAAGTGGGTCTGCGTAAAGCACGTAAGCGTCCACAATTCTCCAAGCGTTAATCGCGCGTTGGAAAAGATTAAACCCGACTCTAGAGTCGGGTTTTTTTTTGCCTTTAAAAACAGCTAGTTAAGCTATTATTTAACAGTCGTTGGTTGCGTAAAATAGCGCTTTCCGTTACTATGCAGCGCCTTTTTTAATTGCGCGCGAACCCGCGTGTCTTACATCCAATTTTGCTGTTTTAGGGAGAACGTCATGACTAGTGACGGTGTCAACCATAGTCGCCGCCGATTTCTTACTGGTGCTACCGCTGTTGTCGGTGGAGCCGGTGTAGTAGGTGCCGCAGTACCTTTCGTTTCATCATGGCAACCTAGCGCCAAAGCTAAAGCTGCTGGTGCCCCGGTTAAAGTTAATATCTCTAAGCTTGAGTCTGGCGGCCGTCTGGTTGTCGAGTGGCGCGGAAAGCCGGTGTATATCGTGCGCCGTACCGCCGAGTCTCTGGCTGCAATTGATGCCATAGATACCAGTATCCTCAGGGATGCGGAATCGCTGAGTGCCTCACAGCCTACCTATGTCGCTGGTTCAGCACGAACACTGGCTGGCAAAGAAGAGTATCTGATTCTGGTCGGTCTCTGTACTCACCTTGGCTGTGCGCCGATGTATCGCCCAGATGTGGGCGCTCAGGATCTCGGTGGAGACTCATGGCTGGGTGGCTTCTTCTGCCCCTGTCACGGTTCCAAGTTCGATCTCTCTGGACGTGTTTTTGCTGGCGTACCTGCGCCAACTAACCTTGAAATACCGCCTCATGTTTATGAGTCGGACGACATTGTCATTATCGGTATAGATTCGGAGATTGCGTAATGAGTAAAGTAGCTGCCTTTGCCGAGTGGTTTGATTCACGTATGCCAACACTCAAGCGCGAGTGGAACCGGCATATGGCCGAGTATTACGCACCAAAGAATTTTAACTGGTGGTACTACTTCGGTGTTTTATCAATGATTGTGCTGGTTATTCAGCTGGTCACTGGTGTCTGGTTGCTAATGAGCTACCAGGGTTCTGCAGAACAGGCCTTTGCCTCTGTTGAATACATAATGCGCGATGTGGATATGGGCTGGATTATCCGTTACGCCCACTCTACGGGTGCCTCGGCGTTCTTTATTGTCGTCTATATGCATATGTTCCGCGGATTGATCTACGGCTCCTATAAAGCACCTCGTGAACTGGTGTGGATTTTCGGCATGACTATCTATGTGGCACTGATGGCTGAGGCATTCCTCGGTTATGTGTTGCCCTGGGGTCAGATGTCCTACTGGGGCGCACAGGTGATTATCTCGCTGTTTGGCGCTATCCCGGTGATTGGTGAAGATGTCGTGCAGTGGATTCGTGGTGATTATCTGATCTCAGGTATTACCCTCAACCGCTTTATGTCATTGCATGTTGTCGCCATGCCAATCATTTTGATTGCACTGGTAGTGATGCATATTATTGCTTTGCATGACGTGGGTTCAAACAACCCGGACGGTGTCAGCATCAAGAAGTATAAAGACGATAAAGGTAATCCAATCGATGGCATTCCTTTCTATCCATACTTTGTTATTCACGATTTGGTGCCTATCGTAGTCTTCCTGTTTGTATTCTGCGCCATATTGTTCTTTGCACCAGAGATGGGTGGATTCTTCCTCGAGCACGCAAACTTTGAAATTGCCAACTCGCTGAAGACGCCTGAGCATATCGCACCGGTCTGGTACTTCACGCCTTACTATTCGATGCTTCGCGCTGTTCCCGATAAGTTGGGTGGCTTTATCACTATGGCTGCTGCTATTGCCATTTTGTATGTATTGCCATGGTTGGATCGCAGTCCGGTTCGTTCAATGCGTTACAAGGGTAGCTTTAGTCGAGCGGCCATTTTGGTGTTTGCCGCTTGCTTTATTATCCTCGGTTATCTGGGTGTTAAAGCGCCGACAGCTGCGCGCACGATTCTGGCGCAGATCTGTACAGTTCTGTACTTCAGCTACTTTATCGGTATCTACTTCTGGACTCGTATTGAAAAGACCAAACCTGAGCCCGATCGCATCACGATGGATGGTGGAATGGGTGTATGGAAATCTCTGGGCGGACTATTGCTCGTTATCTTGATGGTTGTCCTGCCGCTGAAAGCGGTAGGTGCTGAGAGTGGCAAGTCTTGCGGTGTGATTGATTGTGACCCCTTTGAAGCGGATCTGACCAACCACGCGTCGTTGCAGAATGGCGCTAAACTGGCGGTTAACTACTGCATGGGTTGTCACTCGTTCAAGTACTCTCGTTGGGGACGTGTTGCCAGTGATACTGGTATTCCCAATCAGCTGATGCTCGACAATATGATTTTCACCGGACAAAAGATTGGTGATTTGATGAAAATCTCTATGTCTGAAGATGGCGCCAAAGATTGGTTTGGCGCTGTGCCCCCGGATTTGACACTGGTTGCTCGCTCACGTTCGCCTGAGTGGGTCTATACTTACTTGCGTAACTTTTATGCAGACCCAACCCGTCCTTTAGGAGTTAACAACAGAGTATTTAAAGATGTGGGCATGCCTCACGCGCTATTGGATTTACAGGGTTTGCCTGAATGTGCCCCTGGCCCTGTACTCGCAGGCAATGGTGGTATTAAACGCGACCGTCTTACTGGTGCGGATATTCTCGATGATCCCTGTGGTCGTTTTGAAATCCCGGTAGCCGGAAAGATGTCCGTTGAAGAATATGATGCTGCAATGTATGACTTGGTGAATTTCCTCGCCTACATTGCAGAACCAATGGCTGAAGAGCGCAAGCATATCGGCAAAATGGTATTGTTGTTTTTGTTACTATTATTAGTCTTTGTGGTATTGCTGAACCGAGAGTATTGGAAAGGCATTCACTAAGAATAAAGAGTTTTATTCAGGACAGACCATATAAAGGCATGGATTGTCTATTTGGGGTAGCAGTAAGCTACCTCCTAATTACTATTAAAAAATGAGAGGTTGATGTGCGACGATCGTCGATGACATTATTTTCCGACCCTACATGCCAGTACAGCCATAGAGTTCGTATTGTTTTAGCTGAGAAAGATGTAACAGTTGAAATCGAAGATATTGAACCAGACGCCATTACGGAAGAGATTCTTGAAGCCAATCCCTACGGCACACTGCCGACTTTAGTGGATCGTGATCTGGCTCTCTACGAGTCAAAAGTGGTGATGGAATATTTGGATGAGCGTTTTCCACACCCACCGCTGTTGCCGGTCTATCCTGTAGCGCGAGCGCAGAGCCGTCTGTGGATTCACCGTATCGAAAAAGACTGGAGTGGTTTGATTGCTCAGATTATCAATAGTCCAGAGAGCAAAAAAGCGGAAGAAGCGCGCAAGGAATTTCGTGAGTCACTGATCAGCATTGCCAGCATTTTCGTTGAAATGCCGTACTTTATGAGTGAAGAGTTTACCTTGGTAGATTGCTGTCTCGGTCCTATTCTGTGGCGTTTGCCGCAGCTCGGTATCGAACTGCCCAACAACCGTCAGGTAAAACCTTTACTCGATTATATGGAGCGCCTGTTCGATCGACCTTCATTCCAAGAAAGCCTTACGGATCTCGAACAAGAGATTCGTCCTCTGCAATGAATATGAGGTCCAACCGACCCTATATCCTGAGAGCCTTTTTTGACTGGATAGTGGACAACGATTGCACGCCATACGTGGTGATTGATGCCCATTATCCAGGTGTTGAGGTTCCTCAAAACTATGTGACCGATGGTCAGATAGTACTCAATATCGCCCCGCGCGCAGTAACCAATTTTATTCTCGACCTTGAAATTATCGCCTTTTCAACACGCTTTAGTGGCGTACCTATAGAAATTCAGGCTCCAGTCTCTGCAGTTGTGGGGATCTACAGCCATGAAAATGGTCAGGGCACGGTCTTTGAGCACGAAGAGCCAGAACCGACGCCAACACCACCCACTGGCCCGAAAGCGGTCAAAATAAAAACATTGGATAAATCATCAGCTGAGCCCAAGGGCAAGGGTCCAAAAAAGACTAAGCCGTCTTTACGCGTTATTAAATAGGACTATTGAAAAGGGGTTTCTAACCCGCTGACAAATTCTCAGGAGGAGCTTTAATGTCAAAATTTAATTCGCAATCCACACAGCAATCCACACAGCAACCAATTGCCATACTTTCAGCCTCAAGAACACCCATGGGCGGTATGTTGGGGTCGCTGTCTTCTGCCAGTGCCACGCAGCTGGGTGCAACCGTCATCCGCGATGCACTGTCTAAATCCGGCCTCGAGAATGACCAAATTGATGAAGTGCTGATGGGTTGCGTACTCACCGCCGGGGTTGGCCAAGCGCCGGCCCGACAGGCAGCTTTGGGTGCAGAATTAGATCGCTCAACGGCCTGCACCACTATTAATAAAGTCTGTGGATCGGCCATGAAAGCAGTGATGATGGCATCCAATGCACTGCGCGCCGGTCAGTCAAAAGTTATAGTGGCTGGTGGCATGGAGAGTATGAGTCGCGCACCCTATCTAGTTCCGCAGGGGCGACAGGGCTATAGGTTTGGTCATGCACAGTTGCTCGATCATATGCAGTATGACGGCTTGCAGGATGCCTATCAGGGTACCGCAATGGGTAACTTTGCCGAGACCTGCGCACAAAAATTTAACTTTAGTCGCGAAGATCAGGATGCCTATGCGATTGAATCATTACGCCGTGCCAATCTGGCGATCGACAATGGCTGGTTCAAAAACGAAATTGCCCCGGTGACTATCTCTTCCCGTCGCGGCGATATCGTTGTAAATACCGATGAGCAGCCGGGCAATGCGCGACCGGAAAAAATTTCCCAGTTAAAGCCTGCCTTTATAAAAGACGGCACAGTCACAGCGGCCAATGCCAGCTCGATATCCGATGGCGCGGCGGCACTGACATTAATGCTGGCTGAAGAAGCCGAGGCCCAAGGCTTGCAGCCGATAGCCTTGATTCATGGCTTCGATCAGAGTGCTCAGGAGCCGGAGTGGTTTACCACAGCACCGGTGACAGCCATCAATAAAACTCTACAGCGGGTTGGCTGGACGGTCGATGAAGTAGATCTTTGGGAAGTTAATGAGGCCTTTGCCGTGGTGGCTATGGCAGCGATGCATGAAATTGGCATTCCCCACAGTAAACTCAATATTCACGGTGGCGCCTGTGCTCTGGGACATCCGATTGGCGCCAGTGGGGCGAGAATAATTGTAACGTTAATTCATGCCTTGCAGCAGCATGGGGGCAAGAAGGGTATTGCGAGTCTCTGTATTGGCGGTGGAGAAGCCACCGCCATGGCTATTGAGCTCGTTTAAGTGGACTCGCTCAAATTCAGAAAGCCTAGTTTACATATTCAAAGACTTTAACCACTCTGCGGACACCGCTAGTGCCACTGGCAATAGCGGTGGCTTTTTCACCACTCAGACGTCTCACTTTACCCATCAAATAAACCACGCTGTCCTCTGTGGTCACTTCAATATTGGATGACTCAACCTCTTTATCAAAGGTCAGTTTGGTTTTTACCTGAGCAGTGATAATAGTGTCGTTAGTGCGCGAAACAATCGATGAATTACCGCGGACAGCCAGTTCGTTATGCACCTGACGGGCACCGTTGTAAGCCCGGGCGGTATTGCCAGCCAGCACCTTAAGGTCTTGGTTTGGCACCTCACCGGTCAGCAGAACCACACCGGCATAAACATGCACGTTAACATGAGATTTTTTAAGCGCTGGAGAGGCTTTTTTAATGTTGACACCAATAAAGGTATCCATTTTTAAATCATTGATATCCGAGCCAAATGTAGACGAGGTTGGGTCTGGATTAATCGGTTCTTTAACCACGGAATTAACCAGTGAAGTACAGCCCGAAAGGAAAAATACTAGTGAAAAAATAACTGTGATTTGACGCATTTATTCGCCTCCGAAAATATGGCTGTCAATCAGTCCGCAAACGCACTGAATAACTTGAAGTTGGGATTGTGTTGCCAGCGGGGCAGAGAAGTCTGCACTACTAATATGAATGTCATTGTAACTGACTGAGGAAGCCAGTAAATCATCGTTTGCGGCAGATAGCAGCACAATAGTCATGCCGCGGTTAACTGCGCTGTTAAGTGCATTGATAAGCAGTTGCTCATTATTGCCGGCACTGACCAAAACGAGTATGTCACCGCCCTTGCCATGAGTGTTGAGCGCTTGATTGTAGCGCTCGGCATCATTGCTGTTTTGGGTGATCTGATTAAGATTTATTGAGGGAAAACCGGGGCGATCTATCTCGTAGCCCAGTGCCAGATAGTCAGAAAAAAGTTGTGCTATCAAGACGCCAGACTTTTCCCCAAGGGTAAAAATAGTATTGCCTGCCAGCAGAGCAGAGGCGACTTTTTCAGCGGCGCCAGCCATGGCTTCGGTATGGCTTTCACCATTGAGCATTGTGGCTTCGATCATTTTTTGAAAATGATTAAAAATCTTTTCTTCCATCGCGTCCAACAGCCTGATTTCATATCAATGATTTCTTGCCTGCAGTTTTATAGTCGACCCCTGTAAACAGGCCTTACTGCAGAATATTTTTTATCCAGTTAATACTGAAACCCGTCTGCGATTTTATCTGCGGAGGGCTTATAGCGACAGCGTCAAATCTGGCACTTAATTTGTTCGTTACTTTATGGCTCTGCATATAAGCCAGTGCCGCGGCAGTTAAGCGCTGGCATTTTTGCGGGGTAATTGATTCTTCAGCCGAACCATAAGCACTGGACTGACGAAAGCGAACCTCAACAAAAACCAAGTGAGCATTATCCCGCATAATAAGATCAATTTCGCCCCTAGAGGTGCGAAAGTTTTTCGCCAGTAATTGTAAGCCCTGCTGTTGCAGATAATTCTGTGCAAGTTGTTCGGCATCCGCGCCGCTGAGAGTTTTGTCGCTGTGCATTATCTATCCCTGATTACATGCTAGTGCCGGTTAGCGGCTGCTATGGATTGACCGGTATCGCCCGACCTTTTTGAAACGTAGCCCATTTCTCATGGCGTTTTATAACGCCCTCAGAGAGTGTCAACATTCCGGTAGAGCCAAACACTGGAATAGCATTTGGTTTAGTCATTTCACCGAGTATTGCATGCAATAAAAATGCATCGTATCCCAGTGCATAGAGTTGTCTGTAGGCCGTGGGCAAGCGGGGATCAGGTTTTAGAGGGCGTGGCATATGGCCATCAAGTGTCCAGTTCATCGCACTAAATTCAATCCCGCTGAGATCACGGTTGAGCTCGATTTGCTGAGTTCCATTGTAGATATGCGATGAAGCGTAGACAGGAATATCACCGGCATAGAGGAAATCTAGAGAGGGTTTTATCTGGCGTGCCTGTTCCGAGTAACCCAGCACAACCACTAGATCTATATCGTCACGGCGGCGCGCGGTATAGCTCAGATTACTATTAATAAAGCGACGCATTTCAAGGCCACGCTTTTCGCTGAGGTCGATTTCCAATGGTGCCTTGAGTAGTTTGGTGAAATCTTTTACCGCTGTCGGGTAGGATATGGCATCTGTCACCACACCACCTCTGGCACTCCAAGAGTTAATGAAATATTCAGTGGCTCGCTGACCCCAGCCGCTGTCAGGTGCTATCAGCAGAACATGGGTCTGTCCCTGCAACCAGGCGCGATCAGCGATCTGTTTGACTTCATCAAGGGCGGAAAGCCCAAATTGAAATAAATTCTCCGGCGAGTCTGCACTCTCTCCATCGACGCGATTGAGGGTTATGGTGGGCACGGTTAATGCTGGCAGTGACAGTAGCTCCTCCACCTGAGATTGGCGCATAGGCCCGATAATCAGTTGCGCACCCTTATCGACGGCATTGTTGTAAACATCGCTCAGTGGACGTGAAGAGGTGTCATAAATAGTGATATTGGGTACCGTGCTGCCCTGGGCGAGTCTCTGGTAATAGCCGCTCATAAAACCATTGAGCAGGGTATTGCTGGGAATCTCATATTCATCTTGCAGAGGCAGTAACAGGGCAATATTTTTCGGCGTCTGTCCCTGAAATCGAGCGGTCAGTGCCGAGGGTGGTTTTTTAGCCCCGGGATGATTCCGCCAGTTTTGTTGCCAAATGCCAAAAAGACTCCGCTGGGCTGCGGCGTCCCCCTGCTGATAGCGAACCGTCGCCGCTAGCTCATACCAGCCAGCCAGAGTGCCGCGTTCACCGGCTGGGGTTTTTTGTAGGGTTTGAAAGGGCAGTTCATTGAGCTGTCGCCAGATCTTATCGTGAATAAGTTTAATCGAGCCCTGTCCGAGGATTTTTCTATCGCTAAATAGACCGCCGAGCTGAATAAGTTTATCAATGCTGGTTTCTAGATCACCAATCCCGTAGTTGAGATCGCTTTCAAGGCTGAGTATACGCCGTGAAAAATTAATCCCTAGGGTTGGCCTTACAGCGACAAAACGCGGTTGGGTTAGCCATTGCTGTGCATCTGTATGCCGGTGTCTGGCAATATCTAGTTCCAGTCCCAGTAGGCTGTACTCAACAAAAAACGAATCGCCGAGATTATCGGCAGTGATCAAATCTAGAGTGTCTCGGCTGTTGGCAATATCGCCAGCCTGAGCGAACAGAATAGCGGCGTCGAGAAGCAGGGAGTCTTTAAGCAGAGGATCGGCAGACTGGGCGCGCACAACGGTTTGCTCTGCCTGGCGCACAATCGAGCGACTCGAGTCGCTGTCCTGAGGCGTGGCGGTAATTCTCGGTATTACCGGATCTTGTGGAGATATTGGCGCACAGGCCCCAATAAAGGCTAAGATGCATCCCGCATATAAAATCGACAGAAAAAGCTTTGTATTCATGAACTCAAATCAATCCGGTACGTTGTACATTGTCGCCACACCCATAGGTAATCTGGGTGATATGGTGCCTCGTGCAATAGAGACACTACAATCCGTGGCTGCCATAGCCTGTGAGGATACCCGTCACAGCAAAAAATTGTTGGATCATTTTCGCATAGATAAGCCCCTTGTGGCCTATCATGATCACAGCGATAAGAAGAGCAGCTATAAAATCCTCAAGCGACTCGCCTCAGGAGATGATATTGCATTAATTTCCGATGCTGGTACACCGCTGATTTCAGATCCCGGCTACAGGCTTGTGCTCGCCGCCCGTGAAGAGGGCTATAGAGTAATCCCAATCCCCGGAGCCAGTGCCGTTATCTCCGCGTTAAGTGTCGCTGGACTACCCACTGACAAGTTCAGATTTATCGGTTTTTTGCCGGCCAAGAGCAGTCAGCGCAAAAAAGCCTTTATTGAACTCAAGGCCGTCAATGAAACCATGGTGTTTTACGAAGCGCCGCACCGCATACTCGAGTGCCTTAAAGATGCCCGGGAAATATTTTCTGGGGAGCATATTGGCTTTATCGCCAGAGAGATTACCAAGACCTTTGAAACTTATCTGCACGGCAGTCTCGACGAATTGGTCGCGCTGGTAGAAGCGGATAGCAATCAACAGCGCGGTGAAATTGTTCTGGTATTAGCAGGCAGTAGCAAAGACAGCACTAGTAGCACCGTCGATGGTGAAAAAGTGCTGCGTCTACTGCTCGCTGAACTGCCCACCGCCAAAGCTGCAGCCTTGACGGCAAAAATTACTGGTGGCGATAAAAAGCATTTTTACCAGATGGCGATGGACATCAAGAGCTAGTTTCAGCGTCTATTTACTGCGCTGAATCTCGGTAACGGTTAAGGCTGTCATATTGAAAATTCCCCGCGACGTTACAGAGGGCAAAACTATATGTGCAGGTTTTGCCAGACCATTGATAAAGGGTCCGATCAACAGCCCGTCAGTCAGTGAGCGAATCAGTCCCATGGCGATATTTGCCGCATCTAGATTGGGCATCACCAGCACATTGGCGCGACCACTCAAATTGGCCTGAGGGTAAACTGTTTTGCGCAGACCAGGGTTTAACGCACTCAGCACATGCATTTCACCATCAATCTGAATATCGCTGTGAGTCTCGCGGAGAATCTCTGCGGCAGCGCGAACTTTTTTCGCCGACGGCGCATTCGATGTACCAAAGTTTGAATGGGAGAGCAGTGCCACTTTTGGCTCCAGACCAAAGTGGCGAACCAAATCCATACAGGCCTCAGTGATAGTAGCCAACTGTTCAGCGCTGGGATCGACATTCATGGTGGTGTCGGCCAAAAACAGCGGGCCATCGTCGAGCAACAGCACTGCCGATGAGGACACCAACTGATCTTTTTTCTCTGGGCCCAGTAGCTGCATAATTTCGCGCAAGTGGAAATCAAAGCGACCCACCTTGCCGCAAATTAAGCCACCTGCTTCACCGCGAGCCACCATTACCGCCGCGATAGCGGTCTGGTCGTCGCGCATAATCTTGCGAGCCGCATCCACCGAGACACCGCTGCGGCCAGCCACTGAATTGTAGTAGGCGGCGTATTCTTCATGACGGTCATTGTCGCTGGGATCAAAGACTTCAACATCCTTATCCAGATCTATCCGCAGACCGAGACGTTCAATTTTGGCCTCCATGCCCCCGCGACGGCCAATTAAAATAGGTTGGGCAATCTGTTCATCAATCACCGCCTGAACCGCCATCAGCACATCGTCATTTTCGCCTTCGGCATAGACAATTTTGGCAGGCGCTTTTTTCGCCACCTCAATAATCGGCTGCATAAACAGACCGGCCTGATTAATAAACTCATGCAATGTTTGACGATAAGCGTCTAAGTCTTCAATGGGTCGGGTGGCAACACCGCTCGCCATTGCCGCTTTAACCACCGCCATTGGCACATCTTCAATTAGACGTGGATCAAAGGGTTTGGGGATGAGGTAGTCAGGACCAAAGCGCAATTTCTCACCGCTGTAGGCCGCGGCAACCACATCTGAAGTCTCTTTGAGTGCCAGGTCGGCAATCGCCTTAACCGCCGCCATTTTCATCTCTTCATTAATCGTCGAGGCGCCGCAGTCCAGTGCGCCGCGGAAGATAAACGGAAAACACAGCACATTGTTAACTTGGTTGGGGTAGTCCGATCGGCCCGTGGCCAGAATGGCATCCGGTCGGGCGGCCATTGCCTCTTCGGGCATAATTTCCGGAACCGGATTAGACATAGCCAGAATAATCGGCTTGGCACCCATTTTTTTAACCAGCTCGCCATTTAAAACGCCGGGGCCAGAGAGACCCATAAACAGGTCCGCACCCTCAATCGCATCTTCGATAGTGCGATCACTGGTCTCCACTGCATAGCCTTGCTTCCAAGGATTCATGCCCTCGGTTCGACCCGCATAGATAACGCCGGTGCGATCAATCATGCGTACATTTTTCTTCTGTAGACCCATGCTGACCAATAGATCGACACAGGCAATGCTGGCAGCACCAGCACCGGATACAACCAGCTTCACCTCTTCAAACTTCTTCTCAACGATTCTCAGGCCGTTGTAGATCGCTGCCGCAGCAACAATCGCCGTGCCGTGTTGATCATCGTGAAAGACCGGGATTTTCATGCGCTCGCGAAGTTTCTGCTCAACCATAAAACATTCGGGCGCTTTAATATCCTCGAGGTTTATGCCGCCAAAGGTCGGCTCCAATGAGGCGATAATATCGACGAGCTTATCGACATCGGTTTCATCGATTTCAATATCGAAAACATCAATATTGGCAAATTTTTTAAATAATACCGCCTTGCCTTCCATCACCGGTTTGGATGCCAGTGGGCCAATATTGCCTAGGCCAAGTACCGCTGTCCCGTTGGTAATAACCCCAACCAGATTGCCTCGCGAAGTGACTTCAGCTGCCGCCGTGGGTCGCTCTTCAATTAACTCGCAGGCATAGGCGACACCAGGTGAATAGGCGAGAGAGAGATCCCGCTTATTGGCCAGCGGTTTGGTAGGGCGAATTTCGAGCTTACCTGGTGTTGGATGGGTGTGGTACTTGAGGGCGCTTTCTTTAAAAGAGTCGGTCATATCTTTTTTATTACCTGTCACTGAGCGGGAATCCTATAGGGCAATGGTAGAGGTTATTAATAACTAGTGTGAATGTAGCTGATTAATTTCCGCCATGCCTTTTAATACGCTGCATTTTAACGCGCTTGAGCCGTCAATAACCATTGGGGTTTTTACAGTGCTTGTAATAGCTGGAATCTATTGAAAGAATAGCAACGCACCCAACAGGAGTTTCAGATTGGCGATATATAAAACGACAGGGCTGTCCCTAAAGATTTTACTGGGACTTTTGCTGTGCTGGCATATCAGCGGCTTTACCCAGAATGAAAATGCGCGGACATTATTTGCTGAAAATAAAACCGCTATTTTTCAAATTCGAGTTATTGATGTTACCTCTGGTAGCAAGAGCGTTATAGGCTCTGGCTTTTTGGTCAATGCTGAGGGGCTGATTGCGACCAATTATCATGTGATTCAGCTGGCCGCCAGCAAACCGGAACAGTACCGAATTGAGTATTTAACCGCCGGCGATAAAATCGGCGATCTGCGGCTTGTCGATGTGGATGTGATCAACGATTTGGCGCTGGTCAGCGCTCAAGGACTGAAAGCACAGCCGCTCTCACTGGCTGTTGCCGAACCGCCCATCGGTGTGCCGGTCTTCGCCCTTGGCAATCCCCTTGATCTTGGTTTGACTGTCGTGCCGGGCACTTACAATGGCATCAATCAAACCAGTTACCATCCGCGAGTGCATTTTACCGGTTCCCTAAACGCGGGTATGAGCGGTGGGCCAACGCTGAGTGAGGCTGGTGAGGTTATCGGCGTGAACGTCTCCTCTGCTGGTAATCAGGTGAGCTTTTTGGTGCCCATGGCCGCCTTACATGAGCTGATTGTAGAGTCTCAAAACAGCAGTGGCGCAGCTGGGGGTATGACTCGCCGCATTGGCCAACAGCTATTTGATGATCAAGAAGAAAAATTTAGCCGCATGTTGGCTCTGGATTGGCCAACCATGCCCCTGGGTCAGGCGCAGGTTATCAATGAACTAAAACCCTTTGTAAAATGCTGGGGTGGTTCAAACAGTTCCTCGGAGAAAGCACAGTTTTTAAGTGCCGATCGCACCTGCCGCAGTGAAGACAATATTTATCTGCGAGGGAAATTTAATAGCGGGGTCATTGAGTATCAGTTTTTCTGGCTGGAAGCTAACAAGCTCAACGCCCCGCAGTTTTATGCTTATTACCAGCGACTGTTTGCTGACTTTGTTCCCGGCAATAGTGCAGAAGAAAAAGATGTCGGAGATTTTAACTGTGATGATCAGTTTGTTATTAGCGATGACAGCAGCGATACGCTCCAGCAAAAAGCGAACAAAAAATCCAAGCGCAAAACCAAAACAGTATTTTGCGTGAGAGCCTACAAAGACTACCCGCAACTCTACGATGTGCTGTTTTTGCAGGGCACGGTGGATAATTCCCATGGGGCTTTTTTGAGTCACTTTACGCTGGCAGGGGTCAGTCAAAAAAATGCTAAAGCCTTTGCCCGCAAGTTAATGGGGGTGGCGAAATGGCGGTAATTATTGAAGTGCTGGGTTGGGGTGGCAAGAGCCGTCACCACTATCGTGTCGAGGGGCCGTCGGTCACTATTGGCCGCGGCTACCAAAATGATGTGGTGCTCAGCGACAGTCATATTTCCGCCAGCCATCTGCGCCTAGATGCCGTCGGCGAAGGTTGGCAGATGAGCGATCTAGGAAGTCTTAATGGCGTTGAGATTATAAAAAATCCAGCTGCTGATAGTGATCCCCTTGCTACTGTATTGGCCGCAGGTACCGAGATAAAAATCGGCCGCACCAAATTGAGAATTATTGCCGACAGTCATCCGGTAGAAGCGGCCAAGGAGCTGCATCGACTGGATAAAGATGTCGGCCAGTTAAATCGATTTTCGATTTGGCTACCCTTGTTTTTGTTGGTGCTGGTGATTGATGTAGCCACTCTCTATGCAAGCAGCTTTATTGAATGGCAGTGGAAAAATGCGCTTTCCAGCATCCTCTATACGCAGGTTTTTCTGTTGATGCTGGCGTTATTTTGGGGTGGTCTGGGGCGTTTCTTGCGCGAAGAGAGTAATTTTCTTGGCCATTACAATTTAATCCTGCTGGCCACTCTGGTCTACAGTGCCAGCGATTGGCTTATCGGTATTATTGGCTATAATCTCAGTGCAGAGTTTTTAGTCGATACAGTTGCGCCGCTGTTTAACCTGTCTCTTGTGGCTGTGTTACTGTCGGCAAACTTTGCCCTGGCAACCAATATGCTTGCCCGCCAGCGCTGGATTACTTCTGTGGGTCTTGTCGTGTTGATTCTGATTGTCAGTATTGCCAACCAGATACAGGCATGGGGGGAGTTTTCGCCTTACCCAGAATATTTTGCTGCGCTTGAACTGCCCGTATTACAACTCGGTGGCGCTGAATCCGTGGATCAGTTTATCGAAGGCCTCGACGAGCTATTTGCCGATGCAGATCGCTTGGCCGAGAAGGATTAAAAGACGGCTAACGGAATTTAGCCCATCGAGGTTAAAATCGATAATTAAAAAAATAATTAAAAAAGAGGATAGGTTTTGGAAGCATTTATTGGTTATCTAAACGGCATAATCTGGAGTTCTGCACTTATCTATCTGTGCCTGGGAACAGGACTCTACTTTTCTCTGCGCACCAAATTCCTACAGGTACGCCACTTCAGGCATATGATAAAAATAATGACTGAGGGGCGTAGCTCTGATGCCGGTGTCTCCTCATTTCAGGCCCTGACCATGTCGCTCTCTGGTCGCGTCGGCACCGGTAATATCGCCGGTGTAGCTACCGCCATTGCCATCGGCGGACCGGGCGCAGTGTTCTGGATGTGGACTGTCGCCTTCCTCGGTGCCTCCACCGCTTATATTGAAGCCACCTTGGCGCAGATCTACAAAGAAAAAGACGACAACGGCAACTATCGTGGTGGCCCCGCCTATTACATTGAAAAATCCATGGGTCAAAAATGGTATGCCTGGACCTTTGCTGTAGCCACTGTGATTGCCATGGGTTTCTGCCTGCCGGGTATTCAGGCCAACAGTATTGCTGCCGCTATGGAAAACGCATGGAGTGTCCCGGTTGAATACACCGCATGTGCTCTGGCCGTTGGTCTGCTTTTAATTGTCGTTGGTGGCGTGAAGCGGATCGCGCACTTTGCTCAAGTGGCAGTGCCGCTGATGGCCGCCGGTTATATCGCCATCTCCTTTTTCGTAGTATTTGCCAATATTGATATGGTCCCCACCGTGGTAAAACTCATTATCAATAGTGCCTTTGGCATCGATGCTGGTTTCGGTGCGATTGTCGGTATGGCGGTGCAGTGGGGCGTCAAACGCGGTGTCTACTCTAACGAAGCCGGGCAGGGCAGCGGCCCACACCCAGCGGCTGCCGCAGAAGTTTCCCACCCAGCCAAGCAGGGGCTGGTGCAGGCGTTCTCTGTGTATGTGGATACCCTACTAATCTGTTCCGCCACAGCCTTTATGATTCTGTTAACCGGCCTCTACAATGTTGAGAGTGCCGATGGTGGCTTCCTCTATGAGGGACTGGCAGGTGTTGATGCCGGGCCGGGTTATGTGCAAGCGGCTTTTGATACTGTTCTGCCGGGATTTGGCAGCAGCATTTTAGCGATCGCACTGCTGTTTTTTGCCTTCACCACTATCGTTGCCTACTACTACATCGCCGAAACCAATGTTATGTATATCAACCGCAAAGTACATCGCCCCTGGTTGGCCAATTTACTGAAAGTGCTGGTGGTAACCTCGGTGATTTACGGCGGCGTTAAAAGTGCCGATATAGCCTGGGCGCTCGGTGATGTCGGCGTCGGCATTATGGCTTGGTTAAATATAGTGGCGATTATTATCTTGCAGCGACCCGCCTTGGTGGCGCTTAAAGATTACGAAGCGCAGATTAAGTCGGGCGTGGATCCAGTATTTGATCCACAGGCATTGGGAATTGAGAAAGCCGATTTTTGGGTTGAGAGGCAAGCCCTAAAAAATAGCGATTAAGTTGGCCAACCACCAAGTTCTTTCCAGCGGTTGACGATTTTGCAGTAAAGCTCAGCGGTTTTAACCGTGTCATAGAGCGCACTGTGAGCATCGCGATTATCAAAATCCATTCCCGCCGCCTGACAAGCCTTGGCTAAAACTGTTTGGCCGTAAGCCAGACCAGCCAGAGACGATGTGTCGAAGCAGGAGAAAGGATGGAATGGATTGCGTTTAATCTGATTGCGATTAACCGCGGCATTCACGAAACCGAGATCAAAGTGAGCATTGTGAGCAACCATCACCGCACGGGTGCAACCGGTGCCACTGACTTCTTGACGAATAGGGCGGAAAATATCTCTTAACGCCTCGCCTTCCTCCTCCGGCATTCGGTCTGGGTCATAGAGATCGATACCAGTAAACTCCAGCGCTGCCTGTTCAACATTGGCACCGGGGAAGGGGTCGATATTTTTGTTGTAAGATTCTTTAATCTGCAGATTACCCTGAAAATCCATCTCCAAGATAACCGCGGCAATTTCTAAAAGGGCATCTTTGCGGGAATCAAAACCGCCAGTCTCAACATCGACAACCACCGGTAAAAAACCGCGAAAGCGATCGGCTATTTTAGACGGCATTAAAAGTTCTTCAGGCATTTCCATTAGAGGCTCAATTTCCAGTTAAGAGTGGTGCCGGCACCGAGTGGAACCAACTGCGAATCCTCAAAGGGGATAGTCGCCGGTAGCTGCCAGGTATCGCGAACAAGCGTAATAGTGTCTGTATTTCTCGGCAGATCATAAAAATCAGCGCCATGAAAACTGGCGAAAGGTTCCAGTTTATCCAGTGCACCAGCTTCTTCAAACGCCTGAGCATAGAGCTCGATTCCTGCATGATGGCTAAAACAACCAGCACAGCCGCAGGCCGATTCCTTTTTATTCTTTGCATGAGGTGCAGAGTCGGTGCCGAGGAAGAATTTTTTACTGCCACTAGTCGCCGCTTTGATCAGAGCATGCTGATGAATATCGCGCTTTAAGATCGGCAGGCAGAATAGGTGCGGACGAATGCCGCCAACCAGCATGTCGTTGCGGTTGTACAGCAAATGTTGTGGGGTAATTGTCGCGGCAATATTATCGCCAGCGCCAGCCACAAATTCCACCGCTTGCTGGGTGGTAATATGCTCAAAGATAATTTTTAAATCGGGATAATTTTCTGCCAGACCACGCAGATGACGATCAATAAATACCGCCTCGCGATCAAAGATATCAATATCCGCGGTCGTTACTTCACCGTGAAGTTGCAGCACCATGCCAACTTCTTGCATGGTTTCTAATACCGCAGTGATATTGTTTAGATCGGTAACCCCAGAGTCGGAATTTGTCGTGGCTCCGGCCGGATAGTATTTACACCCCTGAATAAAACCACATTCCTTCGCCGCACGAATTTCATCTGGTGAAGTGTTGTCTGTTAAATAGAGAACCATCAGCGGTTCCCAGGTTGAGCCTGCAGGCCGCTGCGCCAGAATACGCTCTCGGTAGGCTGCAACTCGCGCAACAGTAGTCGCCGGAGGGACAATATTTGGCATAATAATACCGCGCCCAAAGCCGCGCGTCGCCGCCGGCACAGTAGATGCCAGAGTCTCATTGTCGCGAAGATGCAGGTGCCAGTCGTCAGGAAGTGTAAGAGTGATTTGATCCATTATATTTTGTCCGCAGAGTACGTGCCAAGGTGCAGTGTGAATGCTACCGGAAACGGTGGTCTCATACGAGTTTTTATGGGAGAGTGAAGCAAAGAAACGCTTTATTGGCGGATTTAAATGAATATCACCATTGTTACCAACCGCGACCTCGCCAGTCATATTGCCCTCACTCGATTGGTCAAAGGACTCAGTGGCCACAGGTTGGCTATTTTCCTTTCCGAAAAGGTTGGCGGTGACCAGCCATTAGCGCAACCCTTGGTGGCGTTGGCGGCCTTTGAAAAAAACTTCTTAGAGGATGGGCGTCCGAGTTTTGATCAGTTGGCGGTAGCTGCCGGTTGCAGCATCCAAGGATTTAGCGACATAGGCAATCAGATCAATAGTCCAGCGGGCGTTGCCCGCATTCAGGCCACCGAGCCGGAGTTGATAATTTCTCTGCGTTTTGGGCTGATTATTCGCGATGAGGTTATCGCCATTCCTCGCCATGGATTGATCAACCTGCACTCGGGCCGATTGCCAGATTATCGCGGTGTAATGGCGACCTTTAGAGCCATGCTCAATGGTGATGCTGAAATTGCTTCGACACTGCATTTTATTCAGGATAGCGGTGTGGATACCGGCGATATTATTTCGACTCGGCCAATTCCGGTGGTGGCTGACAAATCCTATCTGTTTAATGTCCTTAACCTCTATGCCGGCGGCTGTGATCAGATACTTCAGGCAGTAGCGGCAGTTGATGCTGGGCAGCCCTTAACTGCTGAGCCACAGCAGGGTTCCGCGGGGTATTTTAGTTTTCCAACAGAGGATGAACTGGCGGCCTTTTTTGCCCGCGGTCAGCAGCTTTTTGATGGCACGGATAGAGCTGTTGAGAATAGTCCCCTCCACAAATACAAATAATACAAAAACCGCCGCTGTTAGGGTAAAATTCGCGCCTCGTTTTCTCCAGTAAAGGATTTTGCAACGTGGCATCAGTTAATAAAGTAGTTTTAGCCTATTCAGGTGGTTTGGATACTTCAGTTATTGTTAAGTGGCTGCAAGAAG
>Ga0206125_10000272_pt1 | contig 69281 bp, 61 predicted proteins | sample Helgoland_Spring_4_FD_148598 | JGI IMG/M metagenome (GOLD analysis project Ga0206125, IMG submission 148598) | Pelagic subsurface seawater microbial communities from Kabeltonne, Helgoland, North Sea - Helgoland_Spring_Bloom_20160331_1 | ecosystem: Environmental > Aquatic > Marine > Epipelagic ...
CATAACATGGCGTATTACACCATATTCATCCGAAACGCCGTTTCCACCATGCATGTCGCGCGCGGTACGTGCAATATCAAGTGCTTTTCCGCAATTATTTCGCTTCATTAGACTTATAAGTTCAGCTGGAACTTTATGTTCATCAAATAAACGTCCCATGCGTAAACATCCTTGTAGCCCAAGGGAAATTTCGGTCTGCATGTCTGCTAATTTTTTCTGAATAAGTTGTGTTTGCGCTAAAGGGCGGCCAAATTGTTTTCGATCAAGCGTATATTGCCTTGCTGCATGCCAGCAAAATTCTGCGGCACCCATTGTGCCCCAAGCGATGCCATATCTAGCACGGTTCAAGCATCCAAATGGACCAGCTAAACCAGAGATATTAGGAAGGATGTTTTCTTTTGGAACAAAAACCTCATCCATTTGTATCATACCAGTTGTGGAAGCGCGTAGAGAAAACTTACCTTCAATTTTGGGGGATTCTAGCCCTTTCATACTACGCTCTAGAATGAATCCTTTTATTTTATTATCATGAGCATCAGATTTTGCCCAAATTATGAAAACATCAGCGATTGGTGAATTTGTAATCCAGTTTTTTGCACCTGAAATTAAATAGCCACCATCCACTTGTTTTGCTCGGGTTAACATTCCACCTGGGTCAGAGCCGTGATCAGGTTCAGTAAGGCCAAAGCACCCAACTAATTCGCCAGATGCTAATTTAGGCAAATATTTATTGCGTTGTTCATCATTTCCATAAGCAAAAATTGGATGCATTACTAATGATGACTGAACTGACATAGCAGAGCGATATCCACTATCAACACGCTCTACTTCGCGAGCAACTAAGCCATATGATGTATAGTTTGCTCCAACACCGCCAAATTCTTCTGGTATAGTCAAGCCAAGAAGGCCCATCTCACCCATTTCATTCATGATTTCTCTGTGAAATACTTCATTACGGTTGGCTTCAATAATGCGTGGCATTAATTTATCTTGGCAATAAGCTTTTGCTGTATCTCGTATCATACGCTCTTCTTCAGCGAGCTGACCTTCCAATAAAAATGGATCTTCCCAATTGAAGTTAGCAGGTTTTGATCTTGCTATTTGAGGCGTGTTTGAACTCATGATATACTCTCATTTTTTTTTACTTTCGTATTTTTTAATAAAAGAGGCAATGCGGCAATTCTGCTGGATTATATCCTTTTTAAGAGTTAATTATAGTTTAAAAAATTGGAAAAGTAATCAATGAATGGAAAAATTAAAAAAGCTGTGTTTCCAGTTGCTGGGTTTGGCACACGATTTTTACCTGCTACCAAAGCAATGCCAAAGGAATTACTTCCAATTGTCGATAAGCCTTTAATTCAATATGCAGTTGAAGAAGCGGTTGCAGCTGGAATTGATACACTTATATTTGTTACAGGACGAAATAAGCGTGCGATTGAAGATCACTTTGATGTAAATAAAGAGCTTGAATTAGCCTTGCGCTCAAAAGGAAAAAATGAACAAGCGGACATGGTGCGCAACATTGTTCCACCTAACGTAGAGTGTATATTTGTTCGCCAACCTGAACAATTGGGTTTGGGTCATGCGGTTCTTTGTGCTGAACGCGCAGTTGCAGGTGATCCTTTTGCAGTTTTATTAGCAGATGATTTTTTAACGGATTACGCGCCTGGCGTTACGTCTGATCTTGTAGATGCATTTGAAAAAACTGGCAATTCGCAATTATCGATTATGCCAGTGGATGAAGCTTATATTTCACAGTATGGTGTCATCATTCCTTCAGCTGATGGTCATGGAGTTATAGGATTAGTTGAAAAGCCAAGACAGGATGAAGCACCTTCTAATTTGGCTTCAATTGGCAGATATGTTTTGACCTCAGATATATTTGATTCACTTAGGACTTTGCCGGCAGGTTCTGGTGGAGAAATACAGTTGGCTGATGCGTTGAATTTGCATGCTCAGGATGGCTTATTAGAGGCTATTCAGTTAAAGGGTATAAGATTTGACTGCGGATCTGTTGATGGGTTCATGAACGCGGCTGCACACGAATACGCAAAAAGATTGGAAAATTAACATGAGAGTTCTTGTTACAGGTGGTGCGGGATATATTGGCAGTCATACTTGCGTTGAACTTTTAGAAGCTGGCCATGAAGTTTATGTTATCGATAACCTTTGTAATGGCCATGAAGTTGCACTTGAAAGAGTTCGAAGTATTACCAATTGTGAATTGCAATTTACAAATGCAGATATTCGCAATGCAAATGCATTAGATGAAATTTTTAATACTTTTGAACCAGAGGCAGTTATTCATTTTGCAGGTTTAAAGGCTGTTGGTGAAAGTGTAGCGAATCCATTGGAATATTATGATGTAAATGTTGGTGGTTCTATTTCATTACTTGCGGCTATGTCTAAGGCCGAGTGTAATACTATAGTTTTTTCTTCATCGGCCACTGTTTATGGTGATCCGCAATATTTACCATATGATGAGGAGCATCCAACTAATCCAGTGAACCCTTATGGGCGCTCTAAGTTGATAATTGAAAATATTATCCGCGATTGGGCAAATGTAGATTCAAAAAGAAGGGGAACAATTTTAAGATATTTCAACCCTGTTGGAGCTCATGAATCTGGTCTAATCGGGGAAGAACCAATTGGAATCCCAAATAATTTAATGCCTTTTATCGCTCAGGTGGCAGATGGGCGGCGTGAGTATTTAAATATTTTTGGTAATGACTATGATACACCAGATGGAACTGGAGCAAGGGATTATATTCATGTTGTTGATTTGGCGCTTGCACACATATGTGCTTTAAATCAAAATAAAATCGATAAGTTTGAAGTGTTAAATATTGGAGCTGGGAAAAGTACGACTGTTCTTGAATTGGTGAGTAAATTTGAAGAGATATCTGGCGTTCCAATTAAATTTAAATATTTACCTCGACGTGCAGGGGACCTACCTGCCTTTTGGACGAATTCTTCAATGGCATTTGAGAAAACTAGTTGGCGCCCAGAAAGAAATTTAAATAATATTTGTGAAGACACTTGGCGCTGGCATAAATTCAATCCAACTGGTTATGGGGTCGAATAATTAAATTTGAATAAATATATCAAGCTGATAGTGTAAGGTTATCTGATGGAGTTTGAATTTTTGTCTTCCTGCCCATTAAATCCATTAGAATCCATATGCGTTGATCTGCTTCATATTTTTCAACAGTCGCAATAAAATTTGCAAAAGGTCCCTTTAAAACCGTTACCTGATCGCCTTTTTTTAATTTTTGTATAGGCAGTAATTTTCCCGATAAATCGTATCGCTTCATTAAATGATCAACAAATATGGTAGGAATTGATTTAATAATAGAATTAAAAGTAATTAAGCGAGATACACCGTAAGTGTTATTTATTTTATGCCACTCGGATTCTGCTTTATCAAACTTGATAAACATGTAGCCTGGAAACAGGGGTTTAGAAGTATTTATAAATCGAGATAATCTTCGTGAAGTGGTATCCTGTAAGGGTAAGAATGTTTCAAATCCTTGTCGGTTCAAATTTTTTGCCGCTAGATGGTGTGAATTGGATTTAAACTGTAGAATGAACCACTCTTTTGACATGTAATATACCTATAATTTGACGTTCAATAATGAGCAGAAACACTTCACAATATTAATATTATTTTGATTATAGTTATGTCAAGAAATTATTTTAAAATTTAGAAGGATATTTTTGAATCCTATATGTAAAATATATGTGAATATCACCTTCAATACTTTGGTATATTTAGCCTTTTATGATATCATAATGATACATCAATCAATATTGACAACAACTCTAAAGATGTGCATTTTCATTTTTGAATGTTATGAAAATAGCTAAATCAATTTTTATATTAAAATCACAAGCCTTTGTCATAAAGCTTTGTGCGGTAGCTATTCATGGCTAGCCGTCGTAAGGAGCATCAAGAAGATGCAAAATTGAGAGTATTTCAAATGATAAATGAGGTTGGCTTTAGGCAGTGCTCAGTTTGGGATGCCCTATGGGGTTGCAAATACAGGTGGTCAAGTTTCTCTGGCTAGAGTAAAAAAAATTCTTGCGTACTCTCAAGAGGTAAATATAAATGTTATTGATACAGCTGTCGGCTATGGAAATAGTGAAGAAACTCTTGGCCAAATTGGCGTTAATGGATTTAATATAATCACTAAGATCCCCAGAGTTCCTGAGGAAGTAGATGACATTGATACATGGATGCGTAAGGAGATTGGTGGTTCAATTTTTCGTCTTGGCGTTGATAAAGTCTATGGGCTAATGCTACATAGGCCTGACCAGTTACTAGGCCCATGTGGCGAAAAAATATTACAATCATTGATTAACCTCAGATCTGAGGGAATTGTTGAAAAGATTGGTGTATCGGTTTATTCATATAAAGAATTTGAAAAGCTATTTGATTTATTTAACTTTGATATAGTTCAGTGCCCTTCTAATTTGGTGGATAGAGGCCTGGTAACATCAGGTTGGTTATCTAAGTTGAAAATGTCTGAGGTTGAAGTACACAGTCGCTCAAGTTTTCTTCAAGGTTTGTTGATAATGAGTAGAGGCACAATACCAGATAAGTTCCAAGAATGGAATTCTCTCTGGTCAAAATGGCACGATTGGCTTGACGATCAGGCTAAGTCACCATTGGAAGCTTGTATGTCTTATGTTTTGTCTTTTCCCGAGATAGATAGGGTTATAGTTGGGGTAGATTCAAAGCTACAACTTGAGCAAATAGTTGGTGTTACCGTTTCCTCTGACATATGTTCATTCCCTCTAATCTGTAGCGAAAATACTAATCTAATAAATCCAGCTAATTGGTGTCGTTTATAAAAGTTGTCATTATAGTTTAAGCTAGAGTGTGTTAAATAGGCTCTCACATAAATTTATAAAACTTATCAGCACTTTTTTAATAAACCTGTAAACAAATAAACAAAAATTTTGGGCTATTTGTGTCAAAAAAGAATTTCACATGGTCTGAAATATTTTATGAAAGAGTATGAATGACAGATATTTTTAAAATTAATAAACACATTTATAAAGATGATGAAGCTTCAACGGGAACGGGTCAAAAGCTGTATAAGCGTGCTAAGCGTGTAATACCCGGTGGCAATATGTTACTATCTAAAAGACCAGAGATGTTTTTGCCAGAGCAATGGCCTGCATATTTTAGTAAGGCAAAAGGTTGTAAGGTTTGGGATTTGGATGGCGTTGAATTAATTGATATGAGTATTATGGGTATAGGCACTAATATTTTAGGCTACGGCCATCCAGAGGTGGATGAGGCTGTCCAAACAACTTTAAACTCAGGAAATATGTCCACGTTAAATTGTCCTGAGGAAGTATATTTGGCTGAAAAGTTGGTCGATCTACATCCTTGGGCTGATATGGTACGCTTTTCAAGATCTGGAGGTGAGGCTAACTCCATTGCGATACGAATTGCCCGCGCCTTTTCAGGTCGAGATAAAGTTGCGATATGTGGTTACCATGGTTGGCATGATTGGTATTTGGCAGCAAATTTAGGGAATGATAAAGGATTAGATGGGCATTTATTACCTGGCCTAAATCCATCAGGAGTTCCCAGAAACCTTCAAGGTACTGTTTTCCCATTTGCTTATAATAATTTTGAAGAGTTAGAGGCGCTGGTAAATTTGCATGATATTGGCGTGATTAAAATGGAGGTTGAGCGAAATACGGGGCCAGAGGATAACTTTTTACAAAAAGTTAGGAAACTTGCTTCGGAACGATCGATTGTATTAATTTTTGATGAGTGCACATCAGGTTTCCGGGAAACGTTTGGTGGGATTCATAAAAAATATAATGTAGAGCCAGATATGGCAATGTTTGGTAAGGCACTTGGGAATGGTCATGCAATCACGGCAGTGATAGGCCAACGTGAGATAATGAATTCATCGCAGACTTCATTCATTAGCAGCACTTTTTGGACAGAGCGAATAGGTCCTACGGCAGCACTCAAAACTTTAGAAATAATGGAGCGTGAAAAGTCTTGGGATAAAATAACCAAGCAAGGCCTTGTAATTCGTCAACGCTGGCAGGCACTAGCCGATAAGTATGACTTGCAAGTTGATCTTCTGGGGTTGCCGGCACTTTCGGCGTTTACATTTAAAAGTTCCTATGCGCTTGAGTATAAAACACTAATTAGTCAAGAAATGTTAGCTCGGGGATATTTGGCTGCCAATTCCGTTTATGTTTGTACCGAGCATACAGATAATGTTCTGGATGGTTACTTTGATTCACTTGAACCTATATTTGGTTTCATCAGAGATTGTGAAGATGGGCGCGATATATATGATCTCTTGAAGGGTCCGGTATGTCATAGTGGATTTGCAAGGCTAAATTGATGATTACTGCAATTATTCAAGCAAGAATGGGATCGACGAGATTGCCCAATAAAGTGATGAAAGTTGTGCTTGGAAAGCCTTTGATCGATTATTTGTTGGAGAGGGTTTCTACTGCAGAAAAAGTTGATCGGATTATACTCGCAACTACAATTAAGCATGAAGATGATATTCTAGCAAAACATGTTGCCCATCTGGGATATGACGTGTTTAGGGGTAGCGAGGATGATGTTTTATCTCGATATTACAATGCATTTTATGAGTTTAAAAATGAATTTGAGAAGTCTAATGGAATTGTTAGGATTACTGGAGACTGTCCATTAATAGATTCACATCTCATTGATGAAGTAATCAAAGCTTACCAGGAAAAAGATATGGATTATGTATCATTATCTTCAAGATTTGCTGAAGGCCTAGATGTTGAAGTTTTTTCAGAAACGTTATTAAATAGGGCTTTTAATGAGGCAAAGCTGCCTTCTGAGAGAGAGCATGTTGCTCTTTTTTTTCATAACAATAAATCATTATTTAATATGTATAATATTCAGAATAGTTCTGATGATTCTAATTATAGGATAACAGTAGATGAGGAGCAGGACTTTTTTGTTGTAAAGGCAATCATTGAACATTTCGCAAATAATTTTTTAAAGTTAAATACCCAGAATATTAAAAACTACTTAGACTCAAATCCAAATATATATAAACTTAATGCTCATATTATTAGAAATGAAGGCTTGCAGAAGTCGTTACAAAAAGAACAAATTAAGTAAAAATATTTTTAGTAAAAAAAGCATAAAAGGATTTATTTATATATACCATTTTGTAAAAATAAAAGATATGTCAAATTTATTATTATGTCTAAATTATTTTAATGCACACGAAACCTTGACGCCAATTTATTGCTTACAAGGGTATCGCAAAGTACAATAAAAAATACAATTAAACAAAAGGGTGAAAAGAACGAATGGAAAATAAATTAAAATACAATACGGCATTTATAGAGAGTTTTGATATTGATGTGGCGGAAGTGATAATAGAAGACCTGGAATATGAATCTATTGTGGAATGGGATTCAGTTGGTCATATGGGGCTTATAGCTGAAATCGAGGAAGCTTTTGGTATTGAATTAGAAATGGATGATGTCATTGACTTTGGTTCTTACACCAAAGGAAAAGAGATTTTAAAAAAGTACGGTGTTGAAATTTAATTTAAATGTTCGAGAGCAATGAAATTAGCAATTTATTGAATATTAAATATCCAATTTTTCAGGGTGGTATGGCGTGGGCTTCAAGTGGAAAGTTGGTTTGTGCTGTTAGCAATGCGGGAGGTTTAGGTATCCTTGGATGTGCTGGGCGAGATGCAAAATGGGTTTTAAATGAGATTGAATATATAAATAATAATACTTCAAAACCAATAGGACTTAATGTTGCTTTGAATGATGAAAGCGCAATTGAAATTGTAGAACTAGCAGTGGAGAATGGTATAAAATATTTTACGATGGGGGGTGCCAATACCTATTTAAAATTAATCTCTAAATTTAGTCAGGATGTTCTTATAATACCACTAGTAGGAAGTTCTATTGAAGCTAAGCTTGCTGAACGAGCAGGTGCCAAGTTGATAATTTGTGAAGGTCAGGAGTCTGGGGGTAGTATTGGAAGACTCTCCCTTTTCTCATTGTTGCCACAGGTTGTTGATGCTGTGAAAATACCTGTAATAGCTGCCGGTGGAATAGCAGATAGTCGCGGCATGCGTGCAGCATTTGCTCTTGGCGCTCGTGGTATTCAAATGGGAACACGATTTCTAGCAAGTGAAGAGTGTCATATTTTAGAAGAATATAAAAAAAGAATAATAAAAGCTAGAGACATCGATTCAATTGTAATATCTCGCAAGATTAAGCATCCAACTCGTGTAATAAAAAATAAATTTGCCGTTGAATACCTTTCAAGAGAGCGAGAGGAGATTGATAAGAGAGAGCTTTCAAAACTAGTTCGTGGACGATTAAAATTGGCTGTAGAATCGGATGCTAATTCTGGGGCGCTGCATGCAGGAGAGATTTCTGGATTGATTTCTGATATTAAAAATGTTCGAGATATAATTGAAGATATAGTTTGGGGATTTTCAAATAATAATAATGAATTTTCCAATACTCACGAAGAGAGAGACACTGGGATTTCAAAATATCTCAAGCATAAGCCTCCAATTTTATTAATTGATAAGATTCTTGATTTAGAGCCAGGAATTCAGAGTATAACAAGCTTGAAACTTAGCAAAGATAAATGGTTTTTCAATTGTCATTATCCTGACTACCCCGTTATGCCGGGAACTCTTTTGCTGGAAGCTATGTCACAAACTTTGACATTATCAGTAACTTCTATGGATGAGTTCAGTGATGAATGGGGAGGGCTTCTTCTTTTGAGTGGTATGACTGATGTGAAGTTCAAAAAGGAAGCGATGCCAGGCTTCGAACTTATAATGACTGCAAAAATTGATTCGTTTAAAAGAGGTATAGTCAAAGGGAGTGTGACATGTGAGACAAATGGCGAGCTAATTTGTAGTTGCATCATGACAATTGTGATTCCTAATGCAATTAAGCAATTAAGTAATCAGATAGGGAGAAAAAATTAGCATGGAAACATACGATACACTAAAACTTGATCATTCATTTAACAAATTCTCATTGGACTGTACAGAGATACAAGAATATCAACAGAACAGATATCCTTATTTATTTCTAGATCATGTTGAAGAAATTGAACCTGGAAAGTATGCCAAAGGATATAAAAATTATACTGTAAATGAATGGTTTTTCCCTGTTCATTATCCAACAATGCCAAATGTACCTGGACTTTTGCAGGTAGAAGCACTTTCGCATCTTGCTATACTTACTTTTTTAACGCTGCCGGGGAATAAAGGATTAATTACTAATTCCTTACGTGTAGATAATATTAGATTTCTTCAAAGAGTGGTCCCTGGTAATAAGTTTTCTATGGAAGCTACGTTACATTCCTGGAAACGAGGCATAGCAAAATGTTCTACACAAGGTCTGGTCGATGGAAAGCTCGTATGTCAGGCTGATTTTGTATTCACAATTCCGGATATTTTGGATAAATATAAACCTGGTTCCAGCTGAATAGCAACTATACGGATTATATTAAATTCTCCCACTTAAAAACCAAAGAAGAAATTGTGCGATGGATGATGCTTTAAAAAGAAAAATTGAAACCTCTGCTTTAGCAGTGCGACGGAAGTGTCTGGACCTTGCCTATGGTAGGAGTCCCAATGCTACACACCTTGGTGGAGCACTTTCGACTGTGGATATTTTAGCCGTACTGTATTTTGAGGTTATGAATTATGATGTCACTAACCCGACTTGGGCAAACCGCGATAGGTTTTTTTTAAGTAAAGGTCACAGTGTTTTGGGGTATTACTGCACACTTGCAAAAGCGGGCTTTATAAACAATGAGGACTTATTTAGTTATGGCCAAAATGAAACCCTCTTTCCTGGACATCCAGTTATTAATAAGGAAAAAGGACTTGAGTTTACTAATGGCAGTTTAGGAATGGGACTTGCAGTTGGAATAGGGCACTCTATAGCAGCGAAACGGAAAAATCTGGATTCTAGGTCTTATGTTTTGATGGGAGATGGCGAATGTAATGAGGGATCTGTTTGGGAGGCAGTAATGGCTGCTCCTCACTTTAAATTAGATAATTTAACCGCGATTGTTGATAGAAATCATTACCAACAAACGGGCGCGGGCTATGACATAATGAACAGTGGTGATTTGCGTGAGAAATTCAGTAGTTTTGGTTGGCATGCAGTAGAGATTAATGGTCATAATGTTTCTGAAATTTACTTGGCATTAAATGAAGATACTGGGGGAAAGCCTAGAGCAATCATAGCTGAAACTATAAAAGGTAAAGGATTTTCCTTTTCAGAGGGAAATAATGCTTGGCATCATGCGGTATTGACAGAGAAACTTTATAATTTGGGCCTTAATGAGTGTGGGAGAGACTAAAATAAATATAACTAGTAAAAATATAAAAACTTGGTCAACTGTAGGAGCAAGACCGACATACGGTTTAGCCGTGATGGAGCTTGCGAAACACTGTGAGGATTTAATGGTTGTGACTGCAGATGTGTCTACTTCAGCGGGCCTTGACCGCTTTAGAAAGACGTTCCCTGAAAAATTTGTTGACGTTGGTATTGCCGAACAGAATATGATCGGAGTTGCGGCTGGACTAGCCGATAATGGATACAACGTTTTCACAACAACATTCGCGCCATTCCAAACATTAAGATGCCTTGATCAAATAAAGGTTAATTTGGCATATTCAAATATAAAGGTAACTATGGCGGGCCTAGCTAGTGGATTGATAAACGGCCCTCTAGGAAATACACATTGCTGTATCGAAGATGTAGGTGCATTACGTTCTATACCAAATCTTACGATTCTGTCCCCCGCAGATGGTGTAGGAATTATGAAGGCGGTTTTTGCTTCTGCGAAATCGGACCAACCAACCTATATTAGACTTACAGGTGGCTCAAATAATCCTATCGTCTATGATGAGGATATAAACTTCAAAATAGGCGAAGCAATTGAAATTGAAGCTGGAAACGATTTAACTATTTTTGCAACTGGTACGATGGTCTTTCAAAGCATTCAGGCAGCTAAAATTTTAGCTCAAAGTGGAATTTTTGCAAGCGTTTGGGATATGCATACTTTAAAACCTATCGATGCGACAGCAGTCAGAAAAGCTGCAGACAAGAATAAACTCATAGTAACTGTTGAAGAGCATAATGTGATCGGTGGTTTATCTTCAGCTGTTTCGGAATGTTTATCCACTCATAAGTTCAGGCCTTTTCACTTATCAATTGGAGTAAATGATTTTTTCCCTAAGCCTGGTGATTATCAGTTCATGCTGAAACAGTGTGGCCTTACGCCTGAGCAGATTGCTCAAAGCATTCTATCCTCATTAAAGTGATAATAAATCATTCAGGAGGCAATTAATATGTTTGATTTTGATCAGCCAAAACTCAAGTTAGGGGTGGCCTATACTCGTCGTGATACTTGGATGAATAAAGAAACAGAATCTAATAAGATCGATATTAATGAAAAAGTTTTATCATTGGCAAAAATGGAAGGCGTAGAAGTTTTTTCTACCGAAGATTTAAAAGTCAAAAGAAAGAAAATAATGATTGCGGGTAGAGAAGTACTCCACTCGAATAATAAATATTTGACCAATTACGACGATGCGATTTCTGTTGCTGCTTATTTCAAAGAAAAGGAAATAGACGCATTATTTATACCTTTCCCTAATTACGGTCAGGAAGAAGCTGTGGCTAAATTAGCGAAGGAATTGGATGTTCCACTACTGATTTGGGGGCCTCGTGATGGTATCAGCAGCCCAACAGAGACATATCGATCGACTGATTCGCAGTGTGGTATCTTTGCGGCATCAAAGGTTTTAAGGCGTTATGGGGTTAAATTTACTTACATTGAAAACTGTGAGATTAACGACATTGTTTTTGAAAAAGGATTTAATACTTTTATTGAAACAGCACGTATTGTGAATGCTTTCAAAAAACGTGGACGAATCGCACAGATCAGCGTGAGACCACAGCAGTTTCTTGGTTTGATGGTGAATGAAGGTGAACTACTAGAAAGATACGGTATTGAAGTTGTTCCAATAACAGGAATTGAGCTTATTGATACAATCAAGATAGTCCAGAAGAAAGAAGGGGAACAGATTGATGCGCTTCTAGAGGAAATTGAAGAAACAATAGATCTTTCTCGAGTCCCAAATAAGCGGGCGATGGCAGCAATCGAGCTTGGCTTTATGAAAATTGCGAAGCGATACAATTGCCACGCAATAGCTAGTGATTGTTGGCACACAGTTCGAAGAGAGTTTGGTTTTGGACCATGGTTTGTATTTGGTGATCTTTATGACAAAGGCCTTCCCTGCACTAACGAATGTGACATTCACGGCGCTATCACCTCGTTGATGGCCTTAGGGGCATTAAATAACAAGTCAGCAGCCTTTCTTAGTGATTTGACGATGCGGCATCCGAGTAATGATAATGCTGAATTGCTATGGCATATGGGGTTTGCAAAACAGCTAAAAGATCCATCAGTTCAGGGGCACGTGATTAAGACTGGAGAAGGCAATTATAGGTTAAAAACTGGAGATCTAACGATTCTTCGATTTGATGGAGATCACGGTGACTATTCCTGCTTTGTTGGAAAAGGAGCGTCGATTCATGGTCCCCAGACAGGTGGTAATTATACTTATCTTCAAGTTGAAGACTGGGCTAAATGGGAAAAGAAATTTGTATATGGCCCATATGTTCATCATGTAGTAGGTATTTATGGTGATCATAGGAATGCAATTTCTGATGCTTGCAGGTACCTTAATATCCAGTATGACGCCCCAGAGTTTGATTTGTTCACCTAGTATTTATTTGTATGAGTTTCTGTATTTAAATATTAGTTATGCCTGCTCTCTTGGTGCATGTTTTTGTCACCAAAGTATAAAGGGTTTCTAATATCCTATCATTTAACCTTAAAATTTTAATGTTTCCTTACAGTAACCAAAAGAGATGGGTAAATAATTTATACTCGGATTACCCCAATAGGTTAGGAAATTTGAATATAAAGTGCAAAATGAGATGTGGGCTTGAGGCTTTAGGCAAAAATGTTTGAGCGTAAAAATTTTATGCAGTTTGGTGAAAAAATTGCTTTGATTGCTGAGGATGGCAGTAAATACAGCTATAGAGATATATTGTATATTGCTGATTTAATATCTGAGAATATTCAAGCTAGGTCTTTAGTTTTTTGCTTAACGCAAAACTCTCCTGGTTCAATAACTGGATACCTTTCATTTGTGCAAAATGGGATTGTACCATTAATGCTTAACAGTGATATGGATAGTGAATTGTTAGATAATCTAATTACTACTTATAGACCTGAATACTTATGGATACCAAAAAAAGAAAAATCTACAAATAATACTGGTAAAATCTTGTTAGATGTACTTGATTATTTTTTAATTAAGATGCCATTCAAAAAAGAATATTTATTACATGATGAGTTAGGGCTACTTCTGACTACATCTGGGAGCACGGGGAGTCCAAAATTAGTTAAGTTAAGTTACGAAAATATATTGTCCAACGCAGAATCAATTTCAAAATATTTGTCAATAGATGAAAATGAAAAGCCAATTACAGTTTTACCAATGAATTATTCTTTTGGTTTATCAATTATAAATAGCCATATAATTATGGGCGCTACTATTTTGCTTACAAACCGTTCTTTAATAGAGAGCGAATTTTGGTCATTTTTGCGAACTTATAAAGCTACATCGCTTTCCGGCGTACCTTATACATTTGAAATACTGAAGAAACTCCGTTTTTTCAAGATGGATTTGCCACATTTAAATACTATTACTCAAGCGGGCGGCAAGTTAAATGATAGTTTGAATCGGGAGTTTTCTGAGTTTTGCGAAGAACAAGGAAAGCGTTTCTTTGTTATGTATGGTCAAACAGAGGCGACTGCTCGGATGAGCTATCTACCTCATGAGCATTCGATTCTAAAACTTGGAAGCATGGGTATTGCCATTCCTGATGGTGAGTTTTTGTTGCTTGATGAAAGTGGAAATATCCTAGAGGAACCTGAAGAGAACGGCGAGCTGGTGTATAGAGGGAAAAATGTTTCAATGGGCTATACTTTTATTGGGACTGATCTTGCTAAAGGTAACGAAAATAATGGTGTATTGCTGACTGGAGATATCGCTAAGAGAGATCATGATGGCTTTTATTACATAGTAGGTCGCAAAAAAAGATTCATAAAGCTTTTTGGAAATAGAATAAATTTGGATGAAACAGAAAGATTAATCAAGAATATTATCTCTGATTGTATTTGTTCCGGTAGAGATGATGAAATGGTTATATATATTACCGATAAGAGCAAACTAAAGGATGTAAATAAATATATTGCAGAAAAAATTGGTATTAATCGTCGAGCTTTCTTAGTCAAGTATATCCCTGAAATTCCAAGAAATTTATCGGGTAAAATAATTTATTCAAAGTTGCCAAGCAAATGAAATTAAATGACTTTTTAAATATCCAGCCATATTCCCTTGATCGCTTAAGAAAATCTAAATATTTGGAAAGCTCTTTTTTTGAGTTGACTAAATTCCACTATGAGAATTGCATGGAGTATAGAAGAATGCTTGACGCATTGGGTTATGATCACAATCGTCAATGTCATTATTCTGAAATCCCTTTTTTACCGACTCGATTATTTAAAATGTTAGATTTGTATAGTATCGAAAAGAAGGACATAGTTAAAACCATGTCATCTTCAGGCACTTCAGGTCAGAATGTCTCAAAAATATTCTTAGATAAATCTACTGCATTAAATCAGTCAAAAGCACTTACCAAAATTGTATCTACTTATCTTGGATCCTCCAGAAGCCCAATGATAATTGTTGATTCCCAATCGGTTTTAAAAAATAGAAATATGTTCTCAGCTCGTGGTGCTGGTATTTTAGGTTTTTCTATCTTCGGTACAAAAAAAATATACGCGCTAGATGAAAATATGGAGTTAAAAATTGATGATATTTTAGCATTTATAGAGCAAAATAAAAATCGTCAAATTTTTATCTTTGGGTTTACATTTATGATTTATCAATACTTTATTAAGGAAATTAAGAATAAAAATATAAAAATTGATTTATCAAACTCAGTGTTAATTCATGGAGGTGGGTGGAAGAAACTTGTTAATGAGTCAGTTACTGCAGTGGAATTTCAAAAATCACTTGACCAGTTATGTGGTATACATTTAGTGCATGATTATTATGGTATGGTTGAACAAACTGGATCCATATTCATGGAATGTGAATATGGTCATATGCATGCTTCCAATTTATCAGATATTTTTATTCGAAGACCACATGATTTCTCAATAGCTGATGTGGGTGAGACTGGTATTATACAAACACTTTCTATACTTCCAAGAAGTTATCCAGGCCATTCGTTACTTACAGAAGATGAAGGAGTTCTTTTGGGAGAAGATGATTGTGAATGTGGGCGGTGTGGAAAATATTTCAAAATTATTGGTCGTATAAAAAATGCTGAGTTAAGGGGTTGTAGTAATACATATGAAGAATAGTTTAAAAAATATTAAATTTTTAAAAAAGATTACATCGCAGGAATATGAAAGTTTTATCAAACTGCCACCTATGATACCGTTTTCAACAAAAATAATTGATTATCTGAATGCCTTATCGAAAGAGATAATTAAAGATCCGCGTGTTCAAGATTTTCCTGATGTACGTACTTTTTCTTTTTTCTGCCGTAAAGCTAATTTATTATTACTAAAGAAAAAGCACTATAATGGTGATATAATAAAATTTGGTCGAGGTTTGGTCTTTCATATTGCACCATCAAACATTCCTATTAATTTTGTATTTTCACTGATGCTTGGGCTTTTATCGGGAAATACAAATATTGTAAGGGTGCCCTCGAAAAAATTTGGCCAAACAGAAATTATTGTAGATGTTATAAATAAACTTTCTCAAGATCCTAAGCATTCAAATATCTCAAATAGAATTATCTTAGTCAGTTATGATCGTAGTAGTGACGCTACAAAAGAATTTTCTCAAGAATGTGATGTTCGGATAATCTGGGGTGGTGATGAAACGATAAGTCAAATAAGGAAAAACGCACTTCAGCCACGAGCATTTGATATTACTTTTGCTGACCGGTACTCACTTTCTGTCATCAATGGAAATGAATTTGTTGATGAACCTAACCAAAAAAAAGTTGTCGAAGGGTTTTTCAATGATACGTTTTTATTCGATCAGAATGCGTGCACATCTCCCCACTTGGTTATCTGGGTTGGTTCTAACGAGAATGTTGAGAAAGCAAAAAATATTTTTTGGAATAAATTACACTCCATAGTGAGCAAAAAATACAAGATTCAACCAGTGGTAGCAATTGATAAACTTACCAATTTTTACAGACAAGCGGCTAAAAGAGACAGAATTCTTCTTGAAAGCAGGGAAGATAATTTAATTTTGAGAGTCAATCTGAATGATTTAAAAGATGATGATGATATAGACTGTTACCGTTCTCATAGTGGATATTTTTCTGAGTATCACGCAACATCTTTAATGGAGCTTTCAAAAATAATTAATAAAAAATACCAAACACTTTCCTATTATGGGTTTACAAAAAAAGACTTAGCGAATTTTATTTGCAAAATAGAACCAACAGGTATTGATAGGATTGTACCAATTGGTAGAACAATGGAGTTTTCATTAGTTTGGGACGGATACGAGCTCTTTAATACTCTTACAAGAAGAGTTGAAATAATTTAACCTAACAGATAGCCGTATTCACTATGATTATGAAAAAATCAGACCGAAGAAAATTTTCAGATAGTACTTTATTTTCATCAAAGATTTTTAGAGGATATGGTATCGAACTTCGTCCAGTGCGACCGCAAGATTTGCCAACTTTGCGTAGATGGCGGAATACCCCCAATATAAGAAATAAAATGAATGACACTTCATATATCACTCCCCGGCAACAGCGTCTTTGGTTTGAATATATTATGCATAGAGTTGATCAGGCTCAATGGGTTGTCTGGTGCAATGGTGGGAAAACAGGATATGTAAATATTAAGGGTGAAGGCGACCTTCCGTCGCAATCCCATGTATTTGGTGGGTATTACATTGCTGAAACAACTTTTAGGCATTCACTAGTTGGTTACGCTGTAATGATGATGTATCACGATATTATCTTTGATTATATGACTGTACCTTTAGTAAAAGGGAATATTCTTCAAGACAATAAGAGTTCACTAAAGCTTAATAGAAACTTTGGGTATCGAGAAGTATCAAAGAGTGCCGAATCCATTTCATTTACACTTCGAGCCAGTGATTATGCGAATGCAAGGAAAAGGTTTTTAAGATATTTTAAAGATCCTCATTGTCATATGGTTAAATAAAAATACCATGATTGAAAATTTTATTTGAATGTGAGCAACTCGTATTATTTAAGATTTAAATTCGGTTGATATAGTTTTAAAATTCTATTCGTTTCAAAAAAAAAGATTAAAAACTCAATAATTTAAGGAAAAATTTATGAATTGCTATATTGGAGGGGACAAAATTGGATCAGGATGCTCGGTTTTTATAATTGCTGAAATGAGTGGAAATCATAATGGCTCTCTAGAGCAGGCTATTAAAATTATTCATGCTGCGAAGCAAACTGGTGCAAATGCGGTAAAATTGCAAACGTACATGCCTCATACTATTACCTTAAAAACGGATAATCAGGACTTTGTAATCCCATCCGAAAGCCCATGGGCAAAAGAACAGTTTCTTTATGATCTTTATGAAAAGGCATATACACCATGGGAATGGCATAAAACTCTTTTTGAAGAAGCTAAAAAGCTTGATTTGATTATATTCTCTAGTCCTTTTGATAACACTGCAGTTGATTTACTTGAAGAGCTTGATGCGCCCGCATATAAAATTGCTTCACCTGAAATAACTGATATACCACTGATTAAATATGTTGCGCAGAAAGGTAAACCAATACTTATCTCTACAGGAATGGCTCATAAAGAGGATATAGAATTAGCCATTGAGACGATACGCAAAGAGGGTCTTGAAGATATTATTCTCCTTAAGTGCACATCTAGTTATCCAACACGCCATAATGATATGAATTTAAGAGCCATTCCTACACTTAAGAAGGATTTTAACTGCTTAGTTGGGCTATCTGATCACTCAACAGATTTTATTGCACCAGTATCAGCAACTGTGTTAGGTGCATCGGTAATTGAAAAACATATTGTCATTAGCAAAGAAGACAAAACTGTAGACTCATTCTTTTCATTAGATTTAGAAGAATTTACTGATATGGTAAAAATGGTCAGGACTACTGAAGCAGCTCTGGGAGTGGATACATATGATCTGCCTGATCAAGTAAACTTAAATGGACGCCGATCTCTATATGTCTCAAGAGATATTCCAAAAGGCTCAAAAGTCACTAATAATAATATAGCCTCAGTTCGTCCAGGCCTCGGATTACATCCAAAAAATTATGATCAAGTCATTGGTAAAATAGTAAATAAAGCTCTAAAAAAAGGTAGTAGGCTCAAATTAGAAGATCTAAGTTAGTAATGACCCGGTTTATTTTCCGTGTTGAATCAGATAATCGAAAAGGAATGGGTCATTTTTATCGATGTTTAGCGCTGGCTAGTATCGTTGATGGTTATCAGAGAATATTTCTTATGAATGAGTATCAATCAAAACTAGCAGATATTCTAAAAACTTTTAATATTAAATTAGAAACATTAAATTCAGAAACTCCTTTTATCGCTAAAGCTGATGAACTTTCGACATATATTGAAAAAAATGATATCGTTGTTCTGGATGGATATCAATATAACGAGACTTACATGGAAATCCTTAATAACATTTCTGGTGGATTAGTGGTTATAGATGATTTGAATAAGGGAAAATATTTTGCGGATATCATTATAAATCATGGACCTCATTCTAAAAATGCTAAATACAAATCCCTCGATAAGACAAAACTACTATTAGGAGAACAATATACTTTGTTAAGGCCAGCATTTTACAAGAACGCAGGAAAAGGAAAAGTTAGAGACCAAGTAAAGGTAATCACGATTTGTTTTGGTGGGGCAGACTCGAAGAATTTTGCATCTAAATACCTGGAAGCCCTAAATCATATGAATATGAGCTTTCAGATCAATATTATACTAGGAGCTTCTAATCAGAATCTTGACAAAGAGTATGAAAGATTTAACCAAAGTTTAATTAAAGTTAAGATATTTCGGAATATTTTAGATGAAAAGATGGTTTCATTATTGCTAGCGTCTGATGTTTTGATAGCTACTCCAAGTGGTATTATGATGGAAGCTTGCACTCTTAATATTCCCACTGTGACTCAAGCATTGTTCAAGAATCAAGATCCTTTTTATGAATTTTTAGATCAACATGGACTTACTACATGTATTCCAAAAAGCTCTGAATATTCTACAAGACTTTTATCTGAATTACTAAATACAATAATATGTAATAAAGACTACAGAAGAGAAATGGTTTGTAATCAAAAAAAGATCTTTGATGGTAAATCAAAACTAAGATTGAGAAACGAACTTGAAAGTTTAGCAGAAAATTGTGGTGCAAAACGGAAGTAATTCATTAATAATGGAAAACTTGGGTTTAGTGTCCCCAAAACTGAAAAGAAAACCTCTGATTGTTCATTAAGTTAAGAATTAATTTAAATCATATAATAAAAGCTAGGTTAAGTGGTTAAAAAATTATCCAACTTAGATAAATAATGATTTTATTGGCTATAGATTCACCCATTTTTGAGTTAGCATATGTTATTACAATAAAAATTTTAAAAAAATATAAAAGTATGAATAGATTTATAAAGTATTTTCTATAGTGATTTATCCCAAAGTTTATGGAAATTCGTGGTAAGGTTTTAAGTATAAGTTTGGTGGCTTATATTTAAACAAAAGAAAAATTTGGTTTTTTAAAGTTAGCTGAACCTACAGTAAACAACTCTTTACTTCAGTTTGGTATCAAAGGGGGTTAAATTTTTTATTGCTTGATTGTGTGAATTTGCTTTAAATCGTAAAATAAATCATTCTTTTGGTATGTAGGTATACCTATAATTTTGTGTTCAATTTTGAGCAATTATACTTAATAATACATAATTTTTTTAATAAATATTATGTATTATTAATATTATTTTGAGTATAATTACGTCAAGAAACCAATTTGAAAATTTAGATGTATATTCTCACATAATACATTTAACATTTTCACATATTTAATGTTTTTATATCATAATGATATATCAATCAATATTGACAACAACTCTAAAGATGTGCATTTTCATTTTTGAATGTTATGAAAATAGCTAAATCAATTTTTATATTAAAATCACAAGCCTTTGTCATAAAGCTTTGTGCGGTAGCTATTCATGGCTAGCCGTCGTAAGGAGCATCAAGAAGATGCAAAATTGAGAGTATTTCAAATGATAAACAATAACTCTCAAATGACTTCGCGGGAAATTGCTCAGAAAGTTGGAATTTCGAATGGTTCTGCTTACTACTTGTTAACATCGCTTATTGATAAAGGATTGATTAAGTTAGAAAATTTTAAAAAAAGTGATCAAAAGACAAAATATTCTTATTTACTGACCCCAAAGGGTATTCGCGAGAAATCTTTCATTACAAGCAGATTTCTTGTGCGTAAAAAGAAAGAATATGAACTATTAAAAAAAGAAATCACTGAATTAGAGCGGGATATAGAGTCAAAGATAGAATTTAAGAAGTGCACATAAATTACTACTTTTTAGATGTTAGATATTTGGGTATTGGTATGTATGTCGAATGAATTGAGTAAACCACCATTTAAGGGCATAGGGTTTGATTTTGACGGTGTATTACTAGACTCCTATGGTTGTATGGAAGCGAGTTGGCTTGCTACTTCTTCAAATTTTGATCTTAAAATTCCATTTGAATCCTATGCGCAATTGGTCGGGTTACCTTTCCCTAAAATTTTGGAAAATTTGAGCATTCCCAAATCAATTCGTTCCAGTATTACGAGATTTTATTTCGACTCAACTCTCCGAAATCAAAGTATGATCACGTCCTTTGTCGGTGCGCAATCCTTACTCCAACTTATCAAGAAATCAGGTAAGTCAGTCTTTTTGATCACCAGCAGGTCAAGGGCTAGTACTGAAAGATTTCTGAATGATTTTAAGTTGAAATTTGATTGTGTTGTAGCGGGAGATGATCTCGAACGTGGTAAACCAGATGTGATGCCTGGCCAATTAGCGTTATCGAAATTAGGGCTGCAGTCTGACGAAGTAGTCTACATCGGTGACGCACAGAGTGACTTTGAATTTGCAGAGGCGCTTGGTTGGAAATTTATTTTTGCGAACTATGGGTTTGGTAAGTTAGATGGATCAGGCAGGCCTTTTGCTGAAATCAGTAAAATTGATCAAATAGCTGAAATTATAATACTAAATAAACAAAAGGTGACGAATGAGTAAAATAGTAAGTGTCGGATATGGGGATGTTGAACCAGTAAAGATTGGTGGCTCTAATGAATTGGTATTTTTAGGAGGACCGTGCGCTATTGAAGACCGTGACCATACCTTCTACATGGCCGAGAAAATCAAAGCTATTTGTGAAGAGGTTGGGTTAAAGCTGATATTCAAAGCTTGCTACGACAAAGATTGTCGGTCATCACCTGCTAGCTTTCACGGTTTAGGTGTAGATGACGGATTACGAATCTTGCAAGACGTTCGAAAGGAATTCGGAGTGCCGGTAATGTCGGATTTTTCTGATCCGTCTTGGGGGGAAGCCACAGGTGAAGTTTGTGACTTTGTCCAAGTGCCCGCATACCTGTGTCGACAGACCTCGATACTCCGAGCTGCAGCCAGTACAAATAGGCCCATTCATTTAAAGAAGGGCCAGTTCATGAGCCCATGGAATATGAAAAACTCCGTTAAAAAGCTTGAATCGTTCGGAACTGACCAAATATTGCTCACGGATCGGGGTACGTTTTTTGGCTACAACATGTTAGTCAATGACATGACATGTTTGCCGATTATGCAGCGTACGGGTTATCCTGTTTGTTTTGATGCGACTCATTCCATTCAGATGCCTACGTCGATGGGTGATATATCCGGTGGACAGCGTGAGTTCATTCCAAGCTTGGTGAGAGCAGCAACTTCGTGTGGGATTAACGCTTTGTTTATGGAGGTTCATAATCAACCCAAGCTTGCAAAATCCGACGCAAATACCGTTCTTGATTTAAAATACCTGAAAGTTATTCTTGAGCAGGCTCGTGATTGCCATCTGCAGCGACTCGATTTTCTTAACAAATTTGGAGAAGACAATGCCCACAAAGACGATTAGCGATGTAAAGGTGCGCGACGTAATGCTGCCGCTAGGCAAGATCCCGTGTGTATCTCCTGATGATATATTTAAGACTGCGCTGGAAAGAATGTCAGCTCATAGACTAGGCATAACCTCTGTCGTGGATAGGGAAGGCGTTTTAATGGGGGTTGTTACTGACGGTGATGTGAGACGTCAACTACTAATAATGCAGCGGCCTCTCGCTTCGATATTTGTTAATAGCGTTACTGAACATGCGATTAGTAAACCGACTACGATAGACGGCTCTGCCAATCTGGAGCAAGCGTTGGCCATAATGCAGGGGTCCGAAATATGGGATTTGCCTGTAGTAGACGAAGCTGGCAAATTAATTGGGATGTTTCATTTACATCACGCTATCAGAGAAATTCTTAATGGTGGAAACGAACGATAGGCTAACAACTTTCAAGGTCGTTACTGACCCATTGAATTAACCTTTGATAATTAATTTACAATCTAGTAGGCAACATCTATGGCAAAATTTTCAAAAATTTCAGAAAAAAGGCGAGAGTTAAAAGCGAAGTTTCGTAATCGCGAACTGATTTTTGCCGCTTGGGTTTCGTACCCTACCCCTTCTATTGTTGAAACGTTCGCTGATGCGCCATTTGATGTGATGTGTATCGATATGGAGCATTCGACCATTTCGCTGGAACAAGCTCAGCGTATTATTGCAGCGTCTCAATCTTTCGGTACGCCGTGCATCCCTCGTCCCGTTTCGCACTCAAACGACTATATTAAGCCATTGCTGGAAAGTGGTGCTGATGGAATATTGTTGCAAATGGCGGAAACTTTGGATGAAGTTAAGACATTTCTAGATAACATGAAGTATCCGCCTCTAGGTAAAAGAACCTATGGGATCAATCGAGGACAATCCTACGGGCTTGATAGCGATGCATACTTCAAAACTTGGAATGACGATTCAATTGCGCTTCTGCAAGTAGAATCGCGACTAGGTGTTGCAAACATCGATTCCCTCCTAAGTTTTGATGAAATCGATGGGGTGATGATCGGTCCTTACGACCTTTCAGGCTCGTTGGGTGTCGCAGGACAGTTAGACCACCCGTTGGTCATAGAGGCGTCACAGAAAGTAATCGAGTCGTGTAAAGCCCATGGAAAAAGTTGCGGTTTTCAGATTGCTACTGTTACTCCGGAGGCAGTGAAGTTCCATATTGATTTGGGTTTTAACTTCATCATTCTGGCTTCGGATCTCTTCATCCTGAGGGATTGGAGCCAAAGTATGTCCAAGCTTACAGCTGCTTTTAGGAAGGTTTAATTGGTGTCGACTTTTGTTGAAAAACTTTTTGGTCTCAATGACCGCGTTGCGGTTGTAATTGGTGGGGGAGGCTACCTTTGCAGCGCAATTGCCCGAGGATATGCGGCGGCAGGTTGTAAAATCGCTATACTCGATCTAGAATTGCAAAAGGCAATAACAGTAAGCGAGGAGATCACTAGCGAATACTCCGTTAAAACGATTGGTCTTGCGGTTGATGTGGGCAAGAAGGGGGACCTAATGGGTGCCCTCGACAATATAGTGGCCGCTTTGGGACCAGTAGATATCTTGGTCAATGGCGCAGGTAAGAACAGTTCTACACCGTTCTTGAAAATGTCGTTAGAAGAATGGCATCAGGTTCTTGATTCGCAGATCACCGGGACAATGCTAGGTTGCCAAGTATTCGGTGAGCACATGTTGAAAAACGGGCGTGGGTCAATTATCAATATCTCATCAGCGTCTGCAAGTCCTCCCTTATCTAAGGCGTTTCCATACTCTGTAGCCAAAGCAGGAATTTTGAATCTCACTCAAAACCTTGGTCGTGAATGGGCAACCTTGGGGGTTAGAGTAAACGCCATCCGTCCAGGTTTCTTTCCTACAAAATGGAATCGTAAGAACTTTATAACGCCTGAGCGAGAGGGAGCGATTCTAGCCCACACCCCAATGGGTCGATATGGGCAACCTCAGGAACTGGTTGGTGCTATGATCTGGCTTGCATCAGACGCTTCGGGGTTTGTGACTGGCGCTGAAATTGAGGTTGATGGAGGCTTTTCATGCATGACAATCTAGAGCACGTAACCCCAGCCTCAATCGGCAAGACGGTCTGCGTCATGGGTGCTAGTGCAGGCATTGGTCTTGATATTGTAAAGGAGTTTCTAGCTAGCGGCTATGCTGTAATCGCAGGTGCTAGAAACGAACGTGAACTAGAGCTTTTTAGCAGCGATCCAGCTCTAACTTTCGTTGAAGTGGATGCTCAGTTAGAGTTGGACCATCAACGACTTGTTGATGTTGCCTTAAGTCTCGGCAACGGTTTGAGCGCTTATATAAACAATGTAGGGTTATCTGCCTGGCGTCCAGTTCAAGACATTGACAATAAGTTTTTAGATGAAATGCTCAGTGTTAATTTGAAAAGTGCATTTTGGGGATGTAAGGTCGCGGCTGCCAGCTTGCAGTGTGAAGGTGTAATAATTAATATTTCAAGCATCGCTGGCAAACGAGGCAGTTCAAACAATTCAGCTTACGTGGCCTCGAAATTTGCGATGAATGGACTAACTCAGTCCCTTGCTAAGGAGCTGGGCGTTAGAGGTATACGGGTAAATGCCTTATGTCCGGTGCTGATCGAAACTCCAGGTCTTCTAACGGCCCTTGCAACGGAAAACTCCCCAGCTCAAGATTCAGTAGAAATTTTTCTTAATACATTTGCCGAAACTAACACAGCATTGGGCCGGTTACCGACTGGTGCAGAGGTTGCGAATATGTGTGTCTTCTTGTGTTCTGACTTAGCGTCGGCTATGACTGGCCAGTGTATTAACGTTGACTGCGGTGTATTTCCACAATGAAAGTAGTAGCTGTTATACCTGCACATCTCGCTTCGATTCGATTTCCGAATAAAATTCTGTTGGAGTTAAACGAGATTTCTATGATCGAGCATGTTAGGAAGCGTGCGGTCCTGTCTGGCGCCTTTTCAGAGGTTTATGTGGTTACATGCGATCTAGAGGTTGCTGAAGCCATAGACCAAGCCGGAGGAAAGGTCATTATGACGAGTGATGACCATAAAAATGGGACGACCCGAGCCGCAGAGGCTGTGATTAATATAGATTGCACTCATGTTGTTTTGATTCAAGGTGATGAACCTCTCATATTGCCTGATCAATTAACAACATTCGCATCGACTATTAGTAACAGGCCCGAAGTCGATTGTTGGAACTTGACATCTCCCGTTTCTGAATTAACCGAATTAGACGATAAATCCACAGTTAAGTGTGCTGTCGCGGAAGACGGGCGAATTATTTACTGTTTTCGACGCTCTCCTTCGCATGCTCCGTTAGCAAATCAGTTAACTTACATGCATAAAATTCAAGGTTTGGTAGGGTTCAGAAAAGGTAGCTTGTTAAGCGTGTCAGCGATGCCCCCATCGATAATTGAGGAGTCAGAATTCATAGAGCAGATGAGAATAGTCAACGCGGGCAGCTTATTGTTCTATTCTGTTGCGTCGCAAACGAGTTTGCCTTCGATCAATATCGTAGGTGACGAAGTGGTAGTTATAGACATGCTGAAGAATGATTCGGAACAAATAGAGATACAGGCAAGGTATCGCACTCTATAAATTTTATGTTTAGTTTTGACTTTGAATTCCCATAATATAGATCGCTAAAGGATATGCAATTTTGCCCCGCATAATATCTAAATTTATAAACTCATATCTAGTGCCCAGAACCTGGTCATATCGATTATCAAAAAGTCAAGAACCGATAGGTCTTCTCTTTCAAAAACGCTTGATGTGTCGAGAACTTGGTCGATCAAAGTCTCTCGCTCGTAATGTTGAATTGTACCTCTACAAGACTATGTCGCACTATTTATTTATGCCGACATCCATAGAGTTTCTTATATGGTATCTGCGTGATGGACTTGATGAGGTAAAGTCTCCGAGTGATTTTAATGAAATTGATGAGAGATCCACGATGTACCTCGATTTAATCGAAAAGCACACTGCACTAGATTTTCATATTTTAGATGTGGGTTGTAACTGCGGGCGACATCTGAGTGCGCTTTTTAAGCGTGGTTATAGGAAATTCACTGGTGTAGATATCTCCAAGAATGCGTTGGCACTTATGGGAGATTGGTTTCCTGATATTATTCCGTTTGCGACAATAAACCACGCTAGCTTCGAAGAGTTTTTTACAAGTCAAGACGACTTTTCATACGATTGTACGATTACTTACGGAGCTACGATTGAGAACGTAAACCCAGTCTTTGACATCGTTGGACACATGTGTCGCGTATCAAAAAAAAATGTGATCGTAAATATTAATATCGATGGCCACGGGTTCCCTCGGTTTTGGATAAAGGAATTTGAGCGAAATGGCTTCATGTTAGTCGAACGAACGCAGTGCATGGGTAAGGGCGTCGCAATTCCGACTTTGGTGTTTAAACGTGGCTAAGTCGTTGCTGAGTCGCTTTCGTTTGATCGATGGTCAATACTTAAAAGAAATCGTTTTCCTCTTAGGAGAAGACAAAAAGAAGCTCCCATTGCTTTTGGTATTTTTTATTAACCTATCCCTGCTTGAGTTAGCTGGATTGGGTTTGATTGGTCAGTTTGTGAGCTATTTTGCAGGAGCGAAATCGTCTGAAGAAGCTCTTTTTCCTGGAATTGCAGCATATATTCCGCGATTGCACGAAAACGAGGCTGTGAGTTTAGGTATATTTTTAGTCTCAATCTACTTGGTGAAGGTATTGATGAGTGCCTATATGCTTCGCCATATTATTAAGTTTGCGGCTGATCAATGTCTCAGGATACGCCTAAGTCTCATGGGTAATTATCAATCAATGGATTATCAACGGATGATCAGCAAGAATAGCGCCCATTACATACACTCAATTCAAATGATCTCCCAAGCCTTCGGCGGAAATGTTTTGATTAACCTACTAAAAATCACTAATGACCTTATTCTTATTAGTTTTATTTTGATTTTCTTGGCAAATGTGGATTTGAAATTACTCCTTGCCTTTGTTGTGTTGTTTGGATCTGTTGCTTTTATCTTCGATAGATTAACTGGTTCCTTGGTCAAGACTTTGGGAGAGAAGGGAAATATTTTTGCAGCACGTATGGTGCAGACGCTGAATGAGGCGGTGAGCGGCTTTAAGGAGATCCGTGTACTGGGTAAAGAGGGCTATTTCATGGCGCAGTTCGAGGACAGTGCCGCGAAAATCGCAAATTATTCAGCGAGCTATAATTGGATCAATTCTCTGCCTCGTATAATATTTGAGTTCGCATTAATTGTATTTTTTGTTGGGGTTGTGGTGGTGTCTACTCAGTCTAATGTGGAGATCTTTTCGACGCTTGCTGTTTTTGTGGCGGCGGCATTCCGAGTTGTACCAATGATGGCGCAAACTGCCTCGGGCCTCAGTACTATCCGACACCACAGGGACCACATCAGGATTTTGTATGACGAGGTTACCTCGATGTATGAACAGCCTAAAGAGGGTACTACTTTGTCTTTGGTTTTAGAAGGCGATTCAAGTGCTTCTGCTCAAGAGTTCGAGATGTTATCTTTTGACGGTGTATCTTTCGCTTATCCTGACGCTAGTAAACGAATACTGAGTAATGTGTCATTTGAAATAGCTAAGGGTGAAGCTGTCGGCTTTGTTGGCCCGTCAGGGACTGGAAAGACTACATTGCTCGACTTGATGTTAGGGTTACTCCCTCCGGATACTGGCGCTGTTCGAGTTAATGGCATTGACGTTAGTAAGTTTAAATCTTGGATGACAATGGTAGGCTACTTGCCTCAGGAAACATTTCTGATAGACGCGAACCTGCGTCAGAACATAGTTTTTGATTTTAATCTGAAGGAAAAGGATTTAGAGAAATATAATAGTGCACTCTCCAGCGCGAAATTAGACACCTTCGCAAATTCCTTGCAAGATGGAAGTGATACATCAGTTGGAGAACGAGGTGCGATGATTTCAGGAGGTGAGCGGCAACGGGTCGCACTCGCGCGATCGTTCTACGCAAACCGGCAAGTACTGATATTTGACGAAGTAACTAGTGCTTTAGACAAAGAAAACGAAGCAGCCATTATTTTGCAGCTTGAAGAATTAAAGAGGCAAAACACGATTATCATTATTAGCCATAATAGAGATTCATTATGGTTTTGCGATAAGGTGTACGAGCTTGATGGCGGGAATATCAGTCTATTATAAATCTATGGATTGTAATGTTTTGGTGCTCGATCAAATTTATAAATAAAATAATTATTGGAAAAGTCTATGTTTGAAGGAAAGAAAATTCTCGTTACTGGTGGTACCGGATCTTTTGGTCATGCCTTTGTTGCAATGACGCTAGAAAAGTGGAGTGATGTAAAAATCGTAATATACTCTCGGGACGAGATGAAGCAGTGGGAGATGACCAGAAAATGGGAGTCCGACCCTCGATTATCATTTCTTATCGGCGATGTTCGAGACGCACCCCGCCTGCGCCGTTCTTTGGATGGCGTGGATTACGTTGTGCATGCTGCTGCAACTAAGATTGTACCGACTGCAGAGTACAACCCATTTGAGTGCATAAAAACTAATATTTTTGGTGCCATGAATGTTATTGACGCATGTATAGATGCTAATGTTGAGAGAGTAGTTGCGCTTTCGACTGATAAAGCCAGTAACCCCATTAACCTCTATGGTGCGACAAAACTCGCTTCTGACAAGGTTTTTGTTGCGGCGAACGTCGATAGCCCGAGTGCTCAAAGAACTTCATTTTCCGTCGTTCGTTATGGGAACGTTATGGGATCGAGGGGGTCGGTGATTCCCTTTTTCAAGCAATGTATTAGCAGGGGCGTTCTACCGATTACAGATCCCCGTATGACGAGATTTATGATTACTTTGGAACAAGGGGTTGAACTTGTTTGGAAGGCTTTTGAGGATATGTCTGGTGGTGAAGTATATGTTAAGAAAATACCGTCGATGAACATTCTTGATATTGCTAAAGCTGTTTCGCCTGAAGCAAAACATGAAATCATTGGAATACGTCCGGGTGAGAAACTACACGAACAGATGATAGGAGCAGAGGATGCCGCTCATACCTACTCCTATCCGGGCTATTTTAAGATTCTGCCGGCCATAAACAATTGGTCAAAAGATAGCAGCAGGATTAAGAATGGTCAAAGTGTTGGAGAGAGTTTTTCATATACCTCAAATGAAAATACAGAAGTTATGTCTGTAGCTGATCTATCCGATTGGATTCATCGAAATGAGAAAAAAATGGGTCGTATTTAGTTGGCTGAAATAAATTGTTATGCATGATACACGCAAGTCCAAGCTGCTGATTGTTGGTGGCAGCAGTTTATTAGCGCTAAATCTAGCATCTCAGTTCATCGCTGATTTCGAGGTATATCTTGGGAGTCATACACGTAACATAAGCCTCCAAGGCATTGACACGATTCCTTTGAATTTTGATAACTCTTCGAAATTCTGGTTGAGCTTAGACTCAATTAGGCCAGATTTGATAGTTAATTGCATTGGCCTTACCAATATTGAGTTGTGCGAAAGAGATCCGTCTTTAGCTTTTTTTTGCAATTCCGAGATGGCTTGTTGGCAAGCAGAGTACGCGAAGCGAACTGGAATTGATTTTGTGCATATTTCTACTGATCACCTTTTCGACGGCAAACAAAGCTATTACAGTGAAGAGGCGGTTAAGAGCCCCCTGAATCAATACGCTATATCCAAATCTCAAGGAGAGGATCGCGTTCTAGAAGCTTATGCTGCTTCACTTGTGCTGAGAACGAATTTTTTTGCCTGGGGAACTACCTACCGAGAGTCTTTCTCCGATTTCATCATCCGTAGTTTACGTGCAAAGACACCAATCAAATTATTCAATGACGTTCTTTTCACACCTGTTAACGCAGTGAGTATCGCTGAGTATATTGTTGGTCTCAAAGCGATTGGGAAGCGCGGTGTGTACAACGCAGCCACATCAAAACGGATTTCGAAGTATGAGTTTGGTATAGCGTTAGCACATAGATTTGGTTTGAATGTAGACTTGATTATTCCGGATAAAATACAAAAAAGAGAGAAGCTAGTGAATCGACCCTTGGATATGAGCTTAGATAATCAAAAGCTATCCTCAGCGCTAGGGGGTAGACAGGTCACGCTAGAGAAAGAAATAGATCGCTTGTTCTATGATGAGCATTCAGCTTGGTGCCGAGAGGTGAAAGAAAAGTGATTCCGTATGGTAAGCATTATTTAGATGAGGAAGATATAGCTGCGGTTGTAGATGTGCTGCGAAGTGGGCACCTTACGCAAGGTCCCATGGTTGGAAAACTAGAATCCGCTATTTGCGACTATGTTGGTAGTAAGTATGCGGTCGCCGTATCAAGTTGTACAGCTGGACTACATCTTTGCTGCATAGCCGCTGGTGTAGGTTTGGGAGATTCGGTTGTGACGTCACCCATCACGTTTGTTGCGAGCGCTAACTGTGCATCTTATTGCGGAGGAAGCGTTGCTTTTGCTGACATTGATTCATCAACGATCAATATTGATCCAGAGGGTATTCGTTTAGCTATGGCTCAAGCCGGTAATGTTAAAGCAGTTATACCAGTGCACTTTTGTGGGCAGGTTTGTGACATGCCTAGGATCCAATCGGTCATTAATGACCCTGAGGTGATGATAATCGAGGATGCGGCCCATGCATTGGGATCTGTGTATGACTGTGGAACAAAAGTCGGTTCTTGCATTTATTCAGATATGACGGTTTTTTCCCTCCACCCAGTGAAGTCTATTGCGGCTGGTGAGGGTGGTGTGATTACAACCAATAGCTATGAACTATACAAGAAACTGCTGCGTCTTAGGAGCCATGGTATAAACAAGGAAGATGACGAGTTCCAGGATGTGGAGTCAGCATATACTGAGGGTAGAATTAATCCTTGGTACTATGAGATGCAAGAGTTAGGTTTTCATTATCGTATTACGGATTTTCAATGCGCGTTAGCATTATCGCAATTACATAAATTAGATTTGTTCGTTGCTAAACGAAGGCAATTGGCGCTTCGCTATGATGAAATATTCAACAATATTGACTGTGTATCACCTGCACAACTGGGTGATCGTAACAAGAGTGCTAACCATATCTATCCTGTAGATATTGATTTTAGAAAGCTGGGTCGATCGAGATCAGAGGTTATGTATAAGTTACGAGAGCTCGAAATCATCACGCAAGTTCATTACATACCAGTGACGAGCCAACCATATTATAGATCTATGGGTTTCTCTACGTCTGACTACCCCAAGGCGGCTAACTACTATAATGGGGCTCTGACGTTACCTCTCTACTATAAGCTAACAGAAAAACAGCAGGATTATGTGGTTTCATCGCTTGTTGCTGTATTAAAGTAAACCCTCAGAACTTAGTACATAGTGCCTAGTAAGGGCTAGACCCACTAATTTGCAGGATGAAATACTAGTTGCACTTGATTGACGAAAAAATAGAAAAATACAGTAGCCGCATATTTTTGGGCTCGGAAATAACTGTTTGTCCTCGTGCTAGCATAAGAGAGCAATGGGACGATGTTTTAGGCGCGGCAAGTTACCAACCTGTATGCTACTCCCAAAGTGATATTGATTATCAGTATCGTTACTTTTCTGGCGAAGGAAAAGAATATTTTGATTTCTCGTTAGTTATTTTTCAGCAAAATAAAGCCGTCGCGATATGGCCTCTTAGTTTCTCTATCGACCAGGAGATTTTAGAGCTTCACAGTTTTTCTAAAGGTGTGATGCCACCTTTATTTATAAAATCAACCACGCAAAAGCTCCAAAAAACCGTTGTTAAAATGTGCTTGCAGCTCTTAAAGCTCATAGCCGTAGAAAACCACATTAACACAGTGAAATGTACAGAGGTATTTAATGATACAATTGGATTGAGTGAATGGTTTTCACAGGCCAGAAAGTATAGTTGCTGTCCGGTTGTATCACCTGATCTTTTTGTTGATCTGTCGATGGAAGCCACAGGGGTGTGGCAGTCTTTTCGAAAGAGTTACAAGCCACTTATTAATAAAGCTTCAAGTCTATGGAACGTGAGTGTAGTCGAAACACGTAACGCAATATGGGCAGAATTTCAGGCACTTCATCTTGAGGTTGCGGGAAGAGTTACAAGAAGCCAAGAATCGTGGGATGAACATTCTAACCATTTGGAGAATGGCTCTGCATTTTTAGTCACACTGCGCCAAGCCGACAATGATTGTTTGGTGGGTGCTGGACTTTTTCACTATACCGAATCAGAAGGTTCATACTCTGTTGCTGCTTACAAACGTGAACTGTTCGATAAACCGCTTGGGCACTTGGTTCAGTGGCAGGCGATGCAAACATTTATTAGTAAAAAAATTAGATACTATCGAATTGGCAGTATGCTTTTTGAAAGTGACGTGCCAGTACCCACTGAAAAAGAACTTTCTATCAGCTACTTTAAATCAGGGTTTGCGACCCATTGGATGCCTCGTTATAGCTTTGAGCTGAGTTTTCGGAAAACGTCAGATGATTGATGGATCGGACTGCGGATTGTGGCCTAAAGGTAGGGCTGTCAACGTAATTCAGAAAGTCAGGCTGCGCACATCAGTTGGTCAAATCGAAGGTCAGTTAGCAGGATACTTCCCCACGGGATATCCAGTACTATGTACGAGTGCAAGAGTAGCAATTGTTCTCGTGTTGAAAGCTTTAGGCCTGAAACGATTAAGTAGCGTGCGAAGCTTTCCATATGCAAGCCATTGTCTATTGGATGCTATATCTCGAGTTGCAACTCCTATTCCTATTCATGATGGTATGGTCGCAAATGCAAGAATAGTTAATCATCAATGGGGCCATGTTCAGCGAGTCAACAACCAAAATGAAATTTTAATTGAAGACGCTGTTGATACACTTTGTGAAATTGGTACTGCTTTGTTCCCAAACGGTGGTGATTTTGAGGTTTGGTCCCTGCCTAAGATTTTAGGCACAACAAGCGGTGGCGTCGTTTGGTGCCGTGATGCCGTAGTCGCCGATCAAGTTCGACTGTTACGGGATGAGTCGGGCCCGTCAGCTTTGTGTGCACTAACTAGATTAGCTGGACGTTCTAAGCCAATTTTTCACCACCTCTGGCAAGGAGGTGAGTGTGAATTTGGCGCTGTAAGCCATTTTTGTTTGGGAGAGTTGGGTGCTGCAGTAGATGACTGGAGTGAAATTTCGGCCAAGCGAAAGCAGAACAATGATGTTTTAGACGGATACAAATTGGACGGCCTAGTTGTATTGCCTGGGAGGCTTCCTTCGGTCGTTCCTCTACCTCTCGAAATGTGTCCTCTCGATTTTTATTCAAAATATTTCCACATAGGTAAACGACACATCAGTTGTTTCCGAAATGGAAAAGACGTGGTCCACCCAGTATTGCCGCTACCAGTACATCATGAAGTCAGTCAAGAATATCTGAAGGTTTTCGTAGAGGAAATAGCTAAAGGTGCCAAAGGTTTATACTAGCTTCTACAAGTAATGGGGAATTAGCCTTAAATCATGAATCCCTGATTAGAGCCCAGTTAATTCAGGTCTTGTATAGTTTATGAGTTTAGCGGTAATGAGGTCAAAGTAAAATAAGAGCAGTGAATTAGGGTGGATATTATGCTAGAATTTCGCAGTTCAAATTGCCTCGGGTGTGTGCAAACCATACTAAGTAATCGTGATTCAATCAAATAGGACTTAAGGTTGTTGGTGTTATGAAGAAAGAAGTGATACTTCCCAATAAAAAAACTTTTGTACTCCAATTGTCAGATGAGGTTTTTACTCCGACTGGCACGTCCGATTTAATTATTGACGCGCTCCATATGAATATCGAGAAACCAGGTACCTTTCTTGATCTTGGTTGTGGGTGTGGCATTGTTGGTATATCAGCTGCCTTACTTGATAAGACCAAAGATTGCCTCTATGCGTCCGATCTTTCAAAAGCAGCAACTGAACTGGTAAATAGAAATTGTGCAGAATATAACATAGAGGTTGATTCTAGATATGGATCTGTATTTGATCCATGGGACGGCATGAAATTCGACTACATTAGCGATGATATTTCCGGCGTGGCAGAAGCTGTCGCAGCTATATCTCCATGGTTTAAAAATACCTCTTGCGCGTCAGGGGCAGATGGTTCTGATTTGACAATAGACGTTATTAGAAAAGCACCGAGGTACTTGAATTCTGGAGGCAAGTTGTTTTTCCCTACTTTATCTTTTTCGAATGAGGATAAGATAACAGCCGCAGCTAAGGATTGTTTTGAGAATGTTGAATTGGTCAACAAAAAAACGTGGCCTCTCCCAAGAGAAATGGCTGTGCATATAGATTTGTTGCGAAATTTGAAAGAAAGTGGTGAAATATCGTTCGAAGAAAAGTTTGGATTGATTCTGTGGTCAACAAGCATATTTAAAGTTTTTTAAAGGTAGGTTATAATGGATAATATTAGTGACACTAAAGAATTATGTTTAATTCTTAACAGTGCAATGGAGATTGATACTCTAACATTTGAATCTTCAATGGACGACATCGAAGAATGGGATTCGCTTGGGCACTTGAGTATTTTAGCTGCACTCGATTCCAGGCTTGATGGAAAAATTGCTGACATTAGTGCTTTGGCAGAAGCTTCATCTGTTGTTTCTATCTTCGAAATACTTACCAAACATAAGTTAATGTGAATGCCTATGTCTCCAAAATTCAATGTTTCAATTAAAGCCATCGAATATGTGCTTGGCAAGAACATGGAAACAAGTGAGGAGCTTTTAAGGGACAACCCTGACTGGCGTATTGAGGACATAGAGAATAAAACTGGAGTTAAAACGCGTTTCGTCTCGGGTTCGGATGAGACAGCCACTTCTCTTGGTATTCTAGCTGGAAAGAAGTTATTTAGTAATAATGAAGATAATATTTCCCCTGAGGAAATAGATGCATTAATCTTTGTGACACAGTCGCCAGATTATTTCCTTCCAACCTCGGCTTGTATTATTCAAAACGAACTTGGTATAGGCAAGAACTCGCTTTGTTTTGATATTAATCAGGGCTGTTCCGGGTTCGTTTACGCACTAAGTAATGCTTGTGCCTATATTCATTCGAAGCTGGCAGAAAATGTTCTGATTATTTGTGGCGAGACTTATACAAAATTTATAGGTGCAGACGATCGAACAAATCGACCCTTGTTTAGTGACGCAGCAGCTGCGATCCTCGTTTCCAAATCAGATAAGAGTATTAGTGGGTTTAAGCTAGGTACAAACGGCGCCGGCGCGAGAAGTCTTATCGTTGAACAGGGAGCCGCCAAGTCAAAGTTCGATTCAGAATCTAGCCCTAAACTATTCATGGATGGATCTAAAGTGTTCATGTTCACCTTAGGTGAAATCCCAAAAAGTGTAAAAAATATACTGAAGACCGAAGGTTTAACCTCAGATGACATCAAAATGTTTGTGTTCCATCAAGCCAGTAAGTTGGTCATCGACAATCTTGAAAAGAAGTTAGGCTTAGATTCTAGTCAAGTATTCAGGAATTATGAAAATTTAGGAAATACTGTCTCCGCGACTATCCCTATTGCACTCAAGGATTTGTCAAACAGGGGTGATATGCAGGAATCAGAAAAGGTTCTAATACAAGGTTTTGGAGTAGGCTTGTCGTGGGCCGGCTGTATCATCGAATGGGACAATATAAGGTGATTATTTTAACGGGTGCATCTGGAGGCTTGGGTCAAAAAATTGTTGGGATGCTTGCAGAGATAGATGCTGTAACAGCTATATATCATTCCAATAAGCCGCAAGTCGCGATCGAGAATGTTCAGGTTGCTCAGGTTGATCTGTCTAATGAAAATGATATCTTGAGATTTGCAAAGGTTCTTAAAACTAAGAAATACAGAAAGATTGTGGTCGTACATATGGCCACCCTGAATAAAGACAATCTAGCTTTAAACGTCTCGTCAGAAGACTGGGATAAGGTATTTTCAATTAATGTTAAGGCAAACTTTTTACTCAACAAATACCTAATTCCTCTGATGATGGCTCAATCGTGGGGACGAATTATCCACATCTCTTCCTACGTTGCCAATAACGGCGTTGCAGGGACACTGACCTATAGTGCTTCAAAGTCTGCGTTACGAGGGTTATCTAATGTGCTTTCCAAAGAGTACTCTCGATTTGGCGTCACATCGAATATAATTCAATTGGGGTACTTTGAAGATGGATTGATTAACTCAATCAATAAGTCTAAAGCAGGTGAAATAAGGAAACAAATCCCATCGAAAAAATTTGGTAAGGTCGTTAATATATTTAATGCGATTAAATTTATTATTGATTCTGACTATGTAACAGGTTCAACAATTTCTATTGACGGTGGAATCTAGTGTTAAAAGTTATTTCAAAAAGTGGCCTTGATGCACTAGAGCGGCAGAAAGTACAAAATTTGTTGGTTGATTCGTTCCCTGGTGAAAAAACATATCTCGAGAAACTCTTCGATATTTTTCTGCGGGATGACATCCAGAAAACGTATATATTATGCCATAGCCAGAACGTCATTGTTGGTGTATTAGTTCTGATTAGAAAGAACATAAAAATGTATAACCAGCTTTTTTCGGTTGCTGGCATGTCATATATGGCGGTCGATAAAGACACTCCTCCATCGTTGAAGGTAGCTAATGAACTGAAAAGAGAGTTTTTTAGGTTAGCATCTAGTTTTGATTTTTGCATCGGATTTGCTAGAAAAATTATAGACGGTTACTGGAAGCCTTATGGGTTTGTTTGCGCATCTGACTTTGCTCAGATTTCTATAGAGTTAAAATATTTACCTTCCTTCAGTAAGGCAAGGATTGATGTTCAAAATCTAACGATTGATGAAGGGATTGTGAGATTACATCATCTGTCAACCGAACGAGGTTCAGTATCTTTTGTACGAAAAAAATCAGATTGGACAAAGATTGTTCGACTGATAACTGAAAAAGATTTGGTAGCTAGAAAAATTTATCTGAATAACTTGTTAGTTGGGTACTTTATTCTCCGACAGAATGAAGTGATAGAGTTAATTTGTAATAATGATTGTGAAAAAGAAGTTATTTATTGTTTGGGAAAGGAGCTTCTGAGTTACGAAAAGATTGTTTTTAACATCGGTCAGTCGAGTTCGATAACTCCCTATTTGAGATCTTTTCCTCATAGCATAAATGTGCGGCATCCATGGAATGGGGGGCATATCGTTAAGATTAACGATGTTGGCCGATGCCTTCGAAATCTAATTCCAGTTTTCTCACAACGCGTTGAGCATCTTAATTCTTTTAATATTAACCTAGGGAAATACACGTTTTCATATAAGGATGGAGATCTCTGTATCACTATGAATGAATCTCCAGATTTGACCGATCATACATGGGTGAAGCTGATTTGGGGGATTATTAGTGCACATCAAGTTAAGGAAATCATTGAACATTCGAATATTCAAATTATTGAAGTGTTATTTCCACAAGGATCACCCTATTTCCTTGAAATGGACCATTTTTAGTCGATGGTTATGACTGTTTTGGCTACCTCCTAATTGTGAAGAATCGCCATCAGTCCTTCACAATTATTGAAGCGTAAAGATATATATGGAAGAATAAATTACTAGATTGCGGTCGAAAAATTTAATCTTGTAAGTTCACTGTTTAAGTTAAATAGTCGTTTGGAAAATAAATTAAAATTAAAATTAAAATTAAAATTTAAAGGTTATCAATATGATTCAATTTAATAACGATGATTTATCTGCATTTTCTAAGCAAGGTTGGGTCAAACATTCAATCGGGCTGGACCCAGAGAAACTAGTTCATTTTTGTAACTTGGCTGAAGAGATGGTTGCTCAGTCGAAACGAAAAGGTTATCCCTATGGGCGAATTTATCAAGATATTCTTGGTTGTTTCAATTTGACTGCGGTGGAGGCGCCTTTCCATGTTGATGTCTGTCCACAAGGCGTGCTTGATTTGTTATCGAGTCTTCATCTTGGAGAAACCATAAAGCATCTTAATGGATGGCAAGATCCATGCGCTACCCTGGCTCGACTATTTTGCTCAGGTTCGATTAAACACGAAGGTGCTTGGCATCGTGATTCTAATGAAAGAGACGCCTATTTAATAGTAGGGATATTTTTGAAGGACGAGTCTGGTTTTCGTATTTTAAAAAAAGCAACTGAAGAGAAGCACGTAAGAGAGATTTTCGGAACAGCGGATATGTCAAAGGCCAATTTCTCGTTACCTGCGGACATGCCGAAAGATACTTATGATGAATTAGAAATTAAGGCTGGAGAGATTCTGTTTTTTGATCCTGCAATACTGCATCAAGGGCATCACACAGGGTCTCGTTTGAACTTCCATTTGGGATTTTGCAATAAACCTGCTATTGATTCAGAATTTGTTGGTGTAAAGGGGTTCGACTTCCCAATGCTCAAAGCTTTGCATCCTGACGCTAGTGAATTAGATAGGGCCAATTTACCTAAGGTAAAACGACGCTTGAAAAATAGATTGATCGCAACATTTAATTATTTTCTACCAGTTATGAATTTTTTGTCTTTTAGCAAAATTGTACTAAAGCGAAGTAATGACCAACCCCAAAAGGTGAAGATACTAGCGAACACTTTTTATCAGCGTAAATAGAGTACATAAAAGGATCATCCATGAATCCAACGCAACATAAGGGCTACTGCTTTTATGAAATCGGTTTGGGCTACCCTTGCTGTGATGCAGAGAGATTTAATCGCTTGCAAATATCACAAGTCATTGAAGAAGTTTGGAACGTGCTAGGTATATGAACTTCAAATCAATTTTAAACTCTATATCTGGATTCAATAGGCGAGAGCGGGGTAAGCATAAAGAACTTCGCAAAGTGTTACGCGCAAGTCTAGATCTTAGGAGGGAGGGGCGTTCACATGAAGTAGATGACATGCTGAATAACTTTGTGGATACCAAACTGGAGATCGATGAGGTTGTTCTGTCAAAGTTTCTAGGTCAGCAAGGTGGGGATATTGTTGCAGCCTGGTGTACTCAGTTAGCCTATGAGCTGGTAGACACTCTTGAATTCAGGCGCAAGTTGCTAAGGGCTTTCGGAGAGGACACCTACTCGATTGAGTATCCTATCCCCAAAAACTGGCAACTAACACTCGCTAATTCGGGTTTTAAAGTAAACCATAGAAAATGCGATCGACTCTGGTACCTGTTTTGTCTTCGAAAGTGGTGGAAAGGCATTTTTCTCTGCCTCGAAGTGGTGTTCGAGCCCAAAATAAATGATGGTGACATTGTCAGGGAAATAGAAAATGGTAGAAGTTGGGCGTTTTTTGCTGATTTAAGGCTAAATTGCATAACAAAAAAGCGAAATAATTCACCAAGCTATAATTTGCGGTCTTGGTTTCAAGAATATCTTTCAACAGACGAGGTATTTACGGCGGGTGGAAGAAGACTTTCTTCTAGTGAATGTCAGCATAACGGCGTTCTTTATAGCAAATCTGGACTGCTGTCGTTACGTGGGGTTAACCAGCGAATTAGTTTCTTTTTTACTTCGATTGTGGCGGCCCTAGAGTGCCTGTTGCGTTCTAGGGGTAACACTTATCAACTCCTTGTTTTCCAAGAGTATGCAATGCTTAAAAAAGCGACCGTGCAATTGAACGAACATTTGCCTAAGAGTATTTATTTTTCGAACTCCACCTACCTTGTTAGACCGTTATGGACTTTTCTTGCAGAACAAAGAACATCCCATGTTGTGTTATACTACTACTCTACTAACAACGAAAGTTTTGGAGACAAGACAGAAAAAGAGCGGTTGTATCCTGCATTTAGATTAATTACTTGGCGTAATTTGATGGTTTGGCATGAGCGGCAAAGTGCATATTTCAAGTCAACAATATGTGTTGATATACACTGCGAAATTGTGGGGCCCATTTGGTTTGAAGATTGCCCAGAAGCGTTAAAAGAGAATTCTTCGATTGACATAGTGATATTTGATGTAACGCCTTTACGTTTCAGCTACTATAGATCGTTATCCCCGCCGCAAGACTATTACATCGTGGAAAATGGCATTCGTTATCTTGAAGAAATTGTTGCCGCGTGCAGGCTCCTAAATGTTACGCCTTCGATGAAGTTTAAACGCCCGCCAAATATAAGTTCGCTATTTGACAGTCGATATTTGAATGCGGTTGCGAAGATGGTTGCATCAGGCGATCTTAAATTGCTAGCTCCTGAGCAATCGGCCCAGCACTATATAAAATCGGCAAAGATGGTGATCTCTAGACCATTTACGTCGACGGCTCATATTGCGACACAGCTCAGTTGCCCCAGTGTATTTTTCGATCCGAGTGGTATCGTGTCTCACGAGGATGAGAGCGCGGCAGGGGTGCCGGTGCTGACAAATATTGAAGAATTAAAGTTGTGGGTCGCTAGTAATATATGATTGCTAATACTGTTGGATTGATGTTGGATATTTCATCCACTTAAATGAATAGGTACAGAAGATGATACGCAAAGGTTCTACGGCGATTAATTATTTGGCCGAAAAGCAGCATTTAGAAGATTCCGCAGCTTCTTCTCATTGGCAAGAATACCATCGAGACTTTTCGTTCGGAGACCAAGGTTTTGCAGGGTTGCGTGGCTTTGGGGGAAATGGTTCAAGAAAATTGGGCTTTTTGCATTCGATTATGCAACGTAGGTTCAGGGAGATGGGATGGAATTTTGATTCTTATGAGTCGTTTTTTAATTTGGCTCAAAACATTGTCAGATCACAACAGCGGGTTTTGGACTTGGATGTATTGCGAAATGTTTTGAGTCTCTCTCTATTGTCTCAAGAAGCACCGCAAGCATTCGGTATCGACAGGGCAGTCTGCGTTATTGGTGATGGTTTTGGTATTGCTACAGCATTGCTGGTCGCGAGTGAGAGAGTAAAACAGGTAGTATTAGTCAATCTCACAAAGACTCTGATGGTAGATCTACATTACTTGCGTAGCTATATGGGCGAAAAATTTGAGGATGAGGTTGTCTTATTGTGTGATGGCGAGGCAAGTATTGATGAAGTTGCGTTATGTTGTGATGCAAAAGTTGTTGCGATCGAAGCCGAAAATTGTGATTTACTATTGAGAAGGCCAGTTGATCTCTTTATTAACATCGTATCCATGCAAGAGATGAATCCGTCAACTATTAAGCACTATTTTGAATTGATAAGAGAAAACGCAGCGGTAAGGAGCACGCTGTTTTATTGTGCAAACAGACAGCATAAAATTCTACCTGACGGTACAGATGTGATTTTCGATAACTATCCGTGGGATCCTTTGGACGACATAATACTAGAAGGATTGGTACCTTGGCATCAACAGTACTACCGATTTTTACCCCCTGTTTTTAGACCGTATGATGGACCAATTAAGCATCGACTGTCACAAATGTCTATCAGATCATACTAGTGGGCAATGTTTCCAAATCATGGATGTATAAACACAGATCTTTGATAAAGCTAAAGGTTATGTGCGATGACTATCTTTGTCGAGATGACACTACCCCGTCACGAGTCGCTATTGATGTTTTGCACTTTATCAGTCAGCACTATGTTCATTTAGCCAAATACAAAGAGTTCATTGGTGATGACCGCAGCTTCCGTTCTAAGGTAAAGAACCGGCTATATTATTTCCTCAAGTTACTACGGTTATTTCAATTTGGGTCGGGCATCATGCTCTCAAAAAGAGATGATTTTGCAACTGACGTCATAATTTTTTCTCACGTGAACAATATTGAAAATTTGTCTTCGGATTCAGATTTTTACTTTGGTGATGTTAGACGTCATCTTGCTAACAATGACATTAAGGTTAGATACGTTTATTTAAATAAAACCCGTGCTACGAAAGCGAGCCTTTCCTCCGAGTTCAAGCGTCGTGCTCCAGAAGACATATTGCTTTTGAATAGATTTGGCATTCGTGTTTTATATCGCGCAATTCGATCTCTTTTAAAAGAAAGGCAACAGGTAGTTTGCGAATATAATCTAGCACAAACGCCGGACAGACGTAAATTCTTTGGCAAGTTAGCGGGCAGAGTGCTTGATTTGCAATCGATTCGTAATTATGCCGTTTATCTGGAGTTCGTTCGAATAGTGCAGCGTTATAAGCCTAAAACTGTAATTTGCACCTACGAAGGCAACTCGTTTGAAAGGTTGATATTTCAGGCGGCTCGTTCAGTCGAGCAGTCAACTCGGTGCATAGCGTATCAACATACGCTGGTCTACGAGTTTCAACATGCTCTTAGTCGAATGATAGGTAGCAATTATGATCCCGATGTAATTCTCACTTCTGGCGAGTTATCCCGGATGGCGATTCAGAAAGCGCTGGCTTCCAATAGTTCGGTCGACGTAAAGACGGCGGGTACAATCAGAGCAGTGGTGGGCAATAAGAAGTTTTGCTTCAGCGAAAATCGTTCAGCGTGTCTTGTGTCTCCGGACGGCACGATCGATGAGTGTAAATTGTTATTTGGTTATGCAATTACGACTGCGTTACTACTTAGGAATACCGAATTCGTCTTTCGACTTCACCCAATAGTGTCTTTTGAGCAACTTAAAAAGCGGGGTGTTCTGCCAGAGAATTTGCCAGCAAACATTACATTGTCGACTGCTACTCTGGAGTTTGATTTATCACGTTGCTCCTGGCTGATATATCGTAGCAGTAGTGTTGCTGTCGCCGGGCTTTATAGTGGATTAAGGCCTTTATATCTGGATGACATAAATGGACTCAGCGTGGATCCATTGTTCGCGCTAAAAAAATGGAAAAAAGAAGTCCAGTCGGCAGCGCAGCTAATTGAAGTAACTCAGGCAGACGTATCAAATGAAATGAACTTGCTTGAGCTAGAGTGGAACAAAACTGAGACGTTTCGTGAAAATTATTTCCACCGCATGGATTATCATTCATTTGTTGAAATGGTCAGAATCTAATCTATGAAAAAGGCTCTCTTTCAGACAATGCGTAACGTTCCCCAGTTTATTTGGCTAAATTATAGTTCACCGTGTGAGATTTCGAGTCAGGCATTAATGCCATCTATCGGCTCTTGTAGCGGTTATGTTGGTCAATCGATTACTAAGTCGCTTGACGATTAGTCTTGTCTTACTCTGTTAATTAAGAATTAAGGGTGATTGTGCGTTTTCTGGTCTACCTTCTTCCTTAAAACCACTGTATAAACTATAGGAAATAATCATGCGGAAAGTGTTTTTTATAATATTTGCGGTCTTCGAGAAATATCTTAGATTGCATATTCTTCCCGTCCACTTTTACTCCCCCATTCCCAGCACTGAGGACATTAGTCAGCACGATGGGCAAAAAGAGAGAGAGTGCAAAGGCTTAAATTTCCACGAAGAGCGGCAACTGATCTGGGCTGAAACTGAATTATCTGCGATGCACAGAGAGTTTGAACCCTACTCAAATACAGGGTTATCAAAGTTAGACAGTCTTCTTTTGTATACTTTTATTCGCACGAGTCGCCCTAAAAAAATGATCGAAATCGGGTCTGGGCAATCTACGTTAATCGCACTCACGGCTATAAGGAAAAATGCGGAGGAGGGTTACCCCTGTGATTTAACCGCAATTGAGCCTTATCCTGCAGAATTCCTAATCAATATTAAGGATGAGTTTTTCACCCTACTAAAGTCAAAAGTACAGAATGTGCCGTTAAGTGCGTTTGGTGAAGTAGATCTACTGTTTATCGATTCAAGCCATGTTTCCAAATACGGGTCCGATGTTAATTATGAAATATTGGAAATATTGCCAAGTTTAAAGGTTGGTGCCTACATACATTGGCACGATATTGTTATCCCGTTTGACTATCCGCTGTTTTGGCTCAAGCGTGGATATTTCTGGACTGAATCCTATTTATTAGAATCATTTCTTTCGTTTAACAACTCTTTTGAGATTCAATGGGCGTCAAAGTATATGCAAATGAAACATGCGGATGATTTAGCTCGGCTATTTAGTTTTGTAGATTTGAGTGATCTCATGGAGCAAAACAGCTCCTTTTGGATTAAACGTACGAATTAGTGGGCTTTAGAACTTTGTCACGGCCAAGACGGCTGCTTATATTCAATCCAATAGCCTTCATTGGATTGTTTCTATTGCTTGGAACAGTATGGACACCGTTCAATTCAAATTCGACCTTACCGCTTATATTTTTTCAATCTTTTGCGCTTTTCGTTTTATTGCTGTTGAGGGGATTATCCCGGCGACCGTTATATCTTAATAAAGAGCCAATTGATTTTTTACTTATAGTTTTTTTGTTCTACTCAACACTCACTTCGTTGATGAATTTGGGTAGCAGCTCGCTAAATATCAATCACCTGATAGCCGAGTTCTCGGTCATTATTCTCTACTACTTTGTCCCCGTAGTTTTTGTTAAAAACTTCGTAAGTGCGATTACGATAGATGATTTAGTCAAGGTGCTGAAAGCATGCTGCGTTATGCTTTTTATAACAGGCGTAGCAGATTATGTTGCGGGTGTCGGTGGGGTAGATCTTGCAAAGAGTTTGGGCTTTCATGCAAATTCCGTTGCTGGTGGCGGGTATCTAGTCCGCTCACGAGGTTTTTTTGTCGAGCCTACTGATTTCGGACTAGCTTTAAATACTTTTTTCCCATTGACGATTGCATTACTGGCAAGTCAAAAGAAGGACATGAAAACATTTGCGTATCTGCTCATGTATTTATTCCTTATGATTGTAGCGAGAAGCACCGGGGCAATAATTGGGGCATTGATAGGTCTTATTTTTTCTTTAATGGTTTTGAGAGTCAGATTTTTGACTGGGAAGCGCGTGATGTTGGGAGGGATTGCCCTTGTTCTACTTTGCTTGCCATTTCTAGGGGTCCTAACAGAAATTTTTGCAGTGGTGATAATGAAAGCAAGTTTCTCTGATGAGTCTCGATCGGCCGTTGGAAGGTCTACCTCGTATTTGGCCTATTTGAGTCATTTTGATTTCTATTCTTTCAAATTTTTTATTGGAGAAGGTACTGGGTTTGTGTCGGGGGAAAATCTACCCTCGACGCTCAGTTGGCTAGTTAGCATCTACGTTGAAAAAGGTGTGATTGGGATTCTTCTATATTTCGGGATTTCCTTATTCGCATTTATACGCATATTGAAATTTAGAAGCTACATTGTATCGGTCGGACTTTTGATAACGCTTGTCGCCGTTGTAGTACATTTATCTACCCAAACTGGATTCTATTTACCATTCTATTGGATTGTATTATTTTTAATCACTTTAAATTGGAAAAAAATGTTGAGATTCAGTAAAACTACTAAGTTCGATAAACACAACTTATGAAAGTAACTATTGTTGTTCCCAGTAAGGATAGGAATAGAAATCTTGACCAGTTTCTAGCAAACAACCTGACAGGCCTACCACTGGCCTGGCATATTCTAATTGTGGACGCATCTGCGAGCACCTATACTGCGAGATTAAATGACTTGCGCGTACAAATTGTTTGTGCTCAGAGGACTGGGCAGTTTAACCAAAAGATGCAAGGTGCAACTATCGCGCGTGTTGAACACAAATCGCAATATGTGATTTTCTTGGATGACGATATTATGTTGCATCCCCTTGCTTATCAGGTACTTGCTGAGGAACTCAACCGAGATGCTTGGATTAGCGGTCGGATTGTTGCAGGAAGTTTAAATATCGTTAATTTCAAATCTTCGAAAGACGTTCAACGAGCGGCCATGAGCTTTGGTAGTTCAGTCGGAAAGGTATACAAATCAACCTACACTACATCCTTATGTGACACATCAGGATCTCCTAGTGTCGAATGGGTATTAGGTGGAGCATGTATTTGGTCGACAGTGGTTTTTACAAAAGACATTCCAAACTATGAAATAGTCGGAAAGGCTTATTGCGAGGATCTCTTTTTGTCTACTTGGGCAAAGAATAACGATTTTGGTGAGTACGTCTCTCTTAGTCAAGTCCTATGTTCTCATTATGATCACTATGAGGTTGTCGAAGGTGTTAGTAGTAAACGACAGATAATCAAAGATGGTTGGTCGAATGGAAAGAATGAAATGCTCGCGCGTAAAATGATGGTGGCGAAATTTCCTCAAAACTACAATTTGTTAAGCATGCGATGCCATACACTTTATCAATCAATACTGGGTTTCACCTACGGCCTCTTAACGATGAGTTTCAAGAGGATGAGTTATAACCTCGGTCGAATTGTTGGATTATGACAAAGGCTACCACGGTCTATCACTTTATTCCTGATGATGGACTCGGCGGCGTGCAATTCGCTGTGAGTTCTTTTAGAAGGTCAGAAAAGGTCGACTACCGAATTGTCTATATGCGGACCAAGGGTAGCAATCGGCTGCATGGCTACTTTAAGATTTTTCAATTGGTTCGTGAGATAGAAACTGATGATGCCCCGATTTTTGTCTACTCTTTATGGAAGTCGTGTGTGTTAGGCCTCTTTTTGAGGTTTTGGTTCTACGATTGTAAACATATACTTTTTTTGCACAGCGCCAAGAATGCACACTTGATTGATGCGCTAATAACAAATATGTTTTCCCGAGTGGTTAAGAATGTATTTGCTGACTCAACTATAACGGCGAGGGACAGGCTTGCAAAGAATGTGAAGAATACGAAAATTATTTCGATGCTCCGCTATAGCGTTGAAGACTTGATGCTATTGCGTGGGCCAATAGTAAAAATTACCGACGCCACGGTGAAAATGATATATTGGGGGCGGCTACACCCAGTAAAGAATCTTATATTCTCTATCGAACTCGTTGAATTTTTACGAGGCGAAGGGTTGGATGTATATTTTTCGATTGTAGGGCCAATGACATCCTATGGAAGGCAGGTGTCCAAGCTAGTCAAGACTTTGGGGTTAGAAGATTCTATAAAATTTCATGACGAAAAAGATTTGACTGAAATCGCAGTCATGTCAAAGGAGTATTCTTTTTATCTATCGACTAGCCGTCACGAAGGGCTAGCAATGTCAGTCGTCGAAGGGATGCAACTGGGATTGGTTCCGGTAGTTATTCCTGTTGGTGACATTGGCAACTACTGTCGCAATACGCATAACTCTTTGTTTGTTGACAGTAGCGGTGCCGCAGACAATCTAGAACTTGTAGCTGCACTAAAAGATATGAGCAGATTTGGTGATTTAAGTAAGAATGCTTGTGCGACATGGAAGGAGCATCTTACTTATGGTCAGTCAATGGAGTCCGTTCTCTATGAGTTAAGCCAGTTAGGTTAGCCTGGAAGAGGTTAGCGGATAAGTATTAATTAGGCATTGATCATTGGGGATTTCCCGCATTGACTGGATAAAATTTCTTACTACTAATGCATTGGCATACAAGACACTAGTGATACAAATAATGCTTGAAAAAGGTTTCTTAGCATCGAATAGTGTTTACGGTTGTATAGAGCATATTCCCGAAATTGTTTCCGAATATTTTTCTTTGCTTGATCTGATATTTTTTTTGATAAGGCAATGTGAGGAAGGGCGGGATATAAAAAGTTTGCTACATAGTCCTGTATCCCACAGTGAATTTAAGCGACTAAACTAAGATTATGATGAGTAATTTAGACATTTCAACAATGATAAATTGTAGTTGCTGAGAGCGACGTCGGTAATTAGCCTCCGAAACATTCCATCGGATATGTTAGACATAAGACAAAACAGTTGAAGCTAGTGACTTTTACTAAAGAGGTTCTGTGATTGTTTTTTGTTATATAGTCACCCAGCTTAAATATTCCCTACAGAGGCTACACGCCATGGTTAATGAGAAATGACACGATTCGTACCGCAAAAAAAGCTTCTATTTGTTGTTAATGTAGACTGGTTTTTCTTATCCCATAGGCTGCCAATTGCGCTACAAGCGATAGGATTTGGTTATGAGGTTCATATAGCGACCAGTATAACAACTTGTGAAGACGAGCTCCGAAGCTATGGACTGGTTGTGCATCCACTGAACCTTGATCGAAGCAGTACGGGCGTTATTTCAGCCTTGACTACATTTGTGGGGATTTTGCGTGTCTTTATTGCGGTAAAACCAGATTTGGTGCATCTCGTCACTATAAAGCCAGCTATTTTTGGCGGCATCGCAGCAAGGCTGCTGAGAGTGTCGGCTGTTGTTGTTGCTGTATCTGGATTAGGCTTTGTGTTTGTTGCGAAGGGTATTCGGGCAAAGTTACGTCGTTTTTTTGTTGGGATTTTATATCGAATCGCATTAGGGCACCCTAATTGTAGCGTCATCTTTCAAAATGATAACGACAGAAATTGTTTAACTCAGTTTGCAAGGCTAGATGCGAGTAATGTAGTTATGATTCCTGGGTCGGGAGTGGACTTGAGTGAGTATTCTGTAAGCCCTGTCTCCGATGGTGTGCCGGTAATAATTTTAGCTGCCCGTCTACTTGCAGATAAAGGTGTAAGGGAGTTTGTTGAGGCTGCGAGAAAAATACATAGCCTGAGTAAAGAAGGTGGGCAATTGGCAAGGTTTGTCTTGGTTGGTGATGTTGATGTCTCGAATCCGACAAGCATATCAGTTGAAGAAATCAGTACGTGGAAGGCAGAGGGGATTATTGAGGTTTGGGGTCATCGGACCGACATGTCAAGTGTGCTATCTCAGGCTTATGCTGTCGTGTTGCCCTCCTACTATGGTGAAGGACTTCCTAAGGTGCTAATAGAAGCCGCAGCTTGTGGACGAGCTGTTATAACTACCGACCACCCAGGGTGTCGTGAGGCCATAGAGTGCGAAGTGTCGGGTATTCTGGTTCCGATACGTGATTCAGAAGCGTTGGCGAACGCAATGCTCCGATTATTACAAGATAACGAACTGGTTGAAGCGATGGGTAAGGCAGGGCGCAGACTGGCGGAGCGATCTTTTGGTGTTGAGGGAGTTGTGGCTAAACATTTGAAAATATATGATGAATTACTAGCTGAGTGTAAAGCCCCGATTTCTCTTGGAACTGGTCCATAGATAGAAGACTGGATGCCTAGTTGGTTTGAATGTAAGCCTGCATAACGGCTGGTGATAGTTGCGTGAGTAGTGTTAAGCAAATTTTCAATATCGTGAACTGGGAACTTTGGCTTCTTCCCAAAGATTTTGAAGACCTAGCCTTTTAAAGTTACTGAATTAGACCCTTCAATGTTGCAAATCCGACTATTAGGTAAGTGTAATACTGATTTATCAAATGACATGTATAACCGTACATGATCTGTCCTAGTTGACTGCCAATGCTTGCGGCTGCCAGTGAATACAACTAGAATTACCTAGAAACTATAATGTCAATTATTTACAGGAGTAAGAGAAGTGATAAACGAAAAATACAGGTCACTAGACAACCTAAAAGAAGCTTTTTTTTCAGCGAAGCCGTACCCGTATTTGGTTTTAGATAACTTTCTATCGGATGAAGCGTACAAGAATTTAGCCTCACACTTACGGCAGCCAGATACAGTAGGTATGGGCAGATCATTTAATACAGATTTTGAGAAAAATAAACAAATCAGCCTTAATTCGAAGTTATCAAAGGAATTAAACGATGCCCTTACTGCTCTTAATTCTGATGAATGGACTGAGAATTTGCGATCATTGACTGGTATTGAAACCCTTCAAAGCACAAAAATCGGAAATACACACCTTGCAAATTATCACGAGATGTCTAAAGGCGGAATATTAGCTTCACACGTGGATCACGCTAAGGAACCTATAACGGGATTGCCTCACGTCTTGAATCTTATCCTTTATCTATCTGACGACTGGTTACCGGAATTCGGAGGTAGCACACAGTTATACAACAAAAACGGAACGGTCGTTTCAAAATCAGTTGAGTATCGTCCAAACCGAGCTGTCATTTTCCTGCATACGCCACACAGCTTTCACGGAGTATCACCGCTTGCGGGCAACGGTGATGTTAAGCGCAAATTACTTTACGTAGACTACTACTCACAGAGTTTCGAGCCATACAAAGATATGAAACTGGATTTTTCGTGTAAATGGTTCGACCACCCCACCACGTTCAAGTTGAATAGTAATTTGGACTATCTAAAGCCAAAAAATAAAAAATATTTGAAACATTTGCTAATTTATTATGGAAATAAATTACTTAGTTGATGCGAAGGGGAATAATCCGCCCCCGTCCGCATCCAATAATAATGTCAGCTTGAATCAAATAGTTTGCATTGAAAGTTAACGTACTAGTAGTGGATTTATTTAGGTCAGTTAATGACGGTGTGGAATGAACGGTTACATCTAACTGATTGTTGTAGGCACTTGGTCATTATTTTATGATGAGCTAACTGACGACGCTCTGCTTCGCTAGATAAGCGTTTATTGGCATCTCATCTAAGTGGGGCCGGCTAGTGGGGCTAGCGACTTGTATTTCAGGTATCTTCAACGATAGGTTCATGGGAATGTATTTTTGAAATGAACTTCTGAAGATTGTGAATTATTTTGTGTTGTTGATACTTTAATATTCTGCATCTATGCTGTGAGGCGACTTGTTTCGCTATGCATACCGCTTGAGTGAAGTAGGGATAATGGATATTCTCGTCAAGAGTGAAGAGAGATCGAATTTTTTTAATCAATAACGAAAGAACTATGGTTATGAGGCTAGCGCTCGGCACTGCACAGTTTGGGTTGACCTATGGTATAGCCAATCAACAGGGCCAACCAGCTGCTTCTGTAGTTAAGGCGATCCTAAGGTTGGCAAAGGCAAATAATATCAACCTACTAGATACCGCAATAAGCTATGGTCAAAGCGAAGAGTGTCTTGGCGAAATCGGCGTGAATGAATTTAAGGTTGTCACAAAACTGCCGTCGGTCCCAAATAGTGTTAAGAATATAGATTTATGGGTCAATGAACAGATCGCAGGGTCACTATTCAGGCTGGGTGAAAGAAGAATCTATGGTTTGTTACTACATCGCCCAGAAGAGTTGTTGGCAGAGAACGGCGACGCCATTTTTCAATCGTTACAACGGCTAAAATCCAGTGGAGTTATACAAAAAATTGGTGTCTCTGTGTATGCACCAGACGAACTGGCGAGGCTCTTAAGTAATTTCGATTTGGACCTGGTGCAATTTCCGCTCAACTTAGTAGATCGAAGGTTTGCTACATCAGGTTGGATTGATAGGCTGAAAGCGAAAGGTATTGAAATTCACACGAGATCAGTTTTTTTACAGGGTTTATTATTAATGCCAAGCCAAGAAATACCTCTCAAGTTTGCGCCGTGGATTGGACTAATCCAAAGATGGCATCAGTGGTTGGAATACAATGGTCTCACAGCCATTCAGGCTGCTCTTGCATACCCACTTTCGTTTCAAGGGGTTGATCACCTTTTAGTTGGTGTAGACGACCCAGATCAGTTGGATCAAGTTATTAAATCGATGGGATATGTGCTTAATGATAATTTACCAGATATCTCGCTCGACGATGGGCCACTAATCAATCCAGCTATGTGGACTCAATTGTGAAAATTGTAGCGATAGTCCAAGTTCGTATGGGGACCATTCGGCTTCCGAATAAAGTCATAGAGCCTATCTATAGTTTTCCTATGATTGAGTTGTTGTTGCTACGTTTATTACAATCTAAAGAATTAGATGAGATCATTGAGGCGACCTCATTAGACAAGAAGAATGCTGACCTAGTTAACCACGTGGTCGGACTTGGCTTTGTGTGTTATTAAGGTAGTGAGAATGACGTTCTTGAGCGCTATATAGAGGCGGCCAAGGGCAGTAATTCAGATGTAGTTGTACGAATTACTGGCGATTGTCCTTTAGTTGATGAAGCAATTTGTAGTTTTAAGTTAGAAAGAGTAGATTATTTTTAGTAATGATGCGCCGTCACCATTTCCTGATGGCTTAGACATTGAGGTTTTTACTTTTGAGGCACTGTTGCGGGTGAATCTAACCACTCGGTATCCTTACGTCCGTGAGCATGTAACGCCTTACTCGCGTGAATCCGGCCTCTTTACTACAGCCTCTATGCAGCATTCTAAAGATTTTCGATTTGTCGCTGGACCGTAGATGAACCAGTGGATTTATTAGTGTTGGAGAAAATATTTGAATATTTTTACCCACAGCTATTTTTTTCATGGTTAGAGGTCGCACGTCTACAAGAACAGTCACCAGAATTATTTCATGTTAATAAACATATCGTTCGAATCGAGGGAGCTAGAATGGGTACAGGTCAAAAACTTTGGAAACGTTCCAATAAAACAATACCAGGTGGCAATATGCTGCTATCTAAGCGGGCTGAGATGTTCTTGCCAGACCAGTGGCCTGCATATTTCAGTAAAGCAAAGGGTTGCGCCGTCTGGTATCTTGACGGTAACAAATATACTGATATGTCCATTATGGGTATAGGTACTAATATTCTTGGATATGGTCATGCAGAAGTCGATGAAGCGGTACAAAAAACAGTTGTCAGCGGTAACATGTCGAGTTTGAATTGTCCTGAAGAAGTGTATCTTGCTGAGCGGTTGGTTGAGATGCACCCCTGGTCTGAGATGGTACGATTTGCTCGTTCGGGTGGGGAATCTAACGCAATTGCGATAAGAATTGCGCGCGCTGCCAGCGGCAAAGATAAGGTTGCCGTTCGTTGTTGATCACACGGCAGTCTCGAAGAGTGTTCATCTAGTAAGTTATGTTTTTAATCATTGTAAGTGCAACTAAGGGTTTAGCTTATGGAGCGCAGTTCCTCCCTTGGATAGGCTATCTGCCTGGTGGGGTCACCTGGAGAGCGAATTGCATAAGACAGTATTTTGCATCTTACATAATCACTAATCAGAATTTTTCCTCATAAGATAGGCGGTAACTTAAAGTATGAATATAACAGTCATTGGTACGGGCTATGTCGGTTTGGTGCAAGCAGCAGTTATGGCGGAAGTCGGACATACAGTCTGTTGTGTAGATATAGATGCTGAAAAAATTAAGAATCTCAAAAGAGGTGTTATAACAATTCATGAGCCGGGCTTGACCCAGTTAGTACGTTCAAACACTGAAAATGGGCGAATTTTTTTCACCTCAGATATAGAGGAAGGTGTAGCTTTTAGTCGCGTGCAGTTTGTCGCGGTTGGAACACCAGCTGATGAAGATGGTTCAGCCGATCTGAAGTATGTACTAGCAGTGGCAATGTCTATTGGTAGATACATGACGTCGCCAAAAATCATTGTTAATAAATCAACAGTTCCAGTCGGCACAGCAGATAAAGTCAGTAAGATAATTAGAAGTAGTCTGGCATTACGCGATGTAGCAATTGAATGCCACGTTGTTTCGAACCCCGAATTTTTAAAGGAAGGTGCTGCTGTTAACGATTGTATGCGACCTGATCGAATTATTGTCGGCACTGAAAATACAGAGGTTATGGGTGTGCTTCGGGAATTGTATCTTCCCTTTAACCGTAATCATGATCGTATGATATTTATGGACACTCGAAGCGCTGAGCTTACTAAATACGCCGCTAATTGCATGCTTGCAACGAAGATTAGCTTCATGAACGAGATTGCAAATATTGCGGAGAGAGTAGGTGCTGATATAGAGAACGTTAGGAGAGGTATTGGTGCTGATGAGAGAATAGGGTATCACTTTATCTATCCTGGTTGTGGATATGGCGGGTCTTGCTTCCCTAAAGATGTGAAGGCTCTGGTTCGAGGCGCTGATGAGATGGGTTACGACGCGGAAATATTACGGGCGGTAGATGCAACTAACGAAAGGCAGAAGCACAAGTTGTTTGAATACGTAGTAAGGCGATTTGGCACTACGCTTCAAGGTAAATTATTCGCCGTTTGGGGGCTGTCTTTTAAGCCACAGACCGATGACATGAGGGAGGCTGCGAGTAGGGTCTTGATGGAGGCGCTATGGTCGGCAGGTGCAAAAATTCAGGCTTATGATCCTGAAGCTATGGATGAATGTCAGAGAATATATGGTAACCGAGATGATCTGTTGCTTGCAGGTACGAAAGAAGCCGCTTTGCAGGACGCGGATGCTTTGGTCATATGCACTGAGTGGCAATCGTTTCGGGCACCAGATCTGGAGGTGTTAAAAAGCTCGCTTCATTCGGCTGTGGTATTCGATGGCCGTAACTTGTTTGAGCCCTCACGTATGTTGGAGAATGGCATAGAGTATTATTCAATAGGGCGGGGATTGTCAGTCACCTGTTATCAATCATGAAATACTTGGTAACTGGCGCCGCAGGATTTATTGGAATGCATACTTGCTCTCGCTTGCTTGAGGGGGGGCATCAAGTTGTAGGTCTGGACAATCTTAATAGCTACTACGATGTGAACTTGAAACGCTACAGATTGGAAAAGCTTGCCCAGTTCCCAAGCTTCAAATTCATTGAACAAGACCTAAGTAATCGTGATGCTATTAAAAAAATATTTTTGATTGAGCAATTCCAAAGGGTAATTCATCTCGGAGCTCAAGCAGGGGTGAGATATTCTATAGATAAGCCCATGGCATATGTCGATTCAAACTTAGTGGGGACAATGACTGTATTGGAGGGTTGTCGGCATACTAATGTAGAACATTTGGTATACGCATCATCAAGTTCCGTATACGGAATGAATACCAAAGTGCCGTTTTCTACTGACGGTTTGGTCGATCACCCGGTGTCACTTTATGCGGCAACTAAGAAGTCGAATGAGTTAATGGCACACTCTTACTCACATCTTTATAATCTTCCTACAACCGGGTTGCGTTTTTTTACAGTGTATGGACCTGCCGGACGTCCAGATATGGCACCTTGGCTGTTTACAGAATCGATAATCAAGGGTAATCCCATAAAGATCTATAACCATGGAGTCATGCAGCGAGATTTTACGTATATTGATGATATAGTTGAGGGCATAATTAGGATACAAGATGTCGTGCCAAGTAAGCATGATAAGAAGTTTAAGCCAGATCATTCTCCATGTGCAGTTCCATATCGCCTATACAATATCGGTAACAGCAAGCCAGTTAAACTTTTAGATTTTGTTGAATCGATTGAGCGAGCGTGCGGGAAGGTTGCCGAAAAGATATATCTTGATATGCAACCTGGAGATGTAAAAATTACTTTTGCTGATGTTGGGCCTCTGGTTGAGGTCACAGGTTTCAAGCCTGCTGTAGGTGTGGTCGATGGCGTCCAACTGTTTGTTGATTGGTATCGTGGGTATACTGGATTGTAACTCGTCAGTCTAAATAGTCTCTTTGCCGTTCTATATTGGTCCAAGTGCCTTAAAGGGATGATGGGAATCAACTCGGCAAGCAATCTAGAATGAGTTGGATGCGATGACTTAACTATAATGTGAAGTGGGCCTGCTTTTCAGGACAGTTTTGCGGCTCGGCTAAGATGCACCAGGTTTCTGTTCATGCCGCTTTTTGTATCTCTGTGTGGCAAAAGCATGCGATGTTTGGAGTTTGCTTATCAAAGGCCGTGTGAGGGCGCTGTGAGTTGTAGAACTTAATCCAGTTATCAATGATGCGTTTTGCTTGAAAGCCGTTGGTGATTTCATGCAGGTAGACGGCCTCCTGCTTCAGCGAGCGCCACAAATGCTTGATGAAGATATTGTCGAGATACTGGCCGCGCCCATCCATTGAGGTTTTGATGTCAACCTTGGTCAAAGTCGTGATCCAACCAGAACCAGTGTATTGGCTTCCCTGATCCGAGTTCATTATTTCTGGCTTTCCATATTTTGTGATAGCTTTATTCACTCCAACTGGTGTAATAGATCGACGACGGTTGATCTTGAGCAGTTTACACTGACGCGTCAGGCTCAGCTTTGTGGTCTCTTTACGGATCATTTCTCGGCGTTCAGACGGGCTCATCGATTTAGTCCTTGTGACAAAAATCATTTTCCACCGTCAGCTGGCCGATCTTGGCGTAAAGCTCTTTGACCTCGCCACCCTTATTCTCGGCCTTTTTGACTTTATCCGAGAACACCCTGGCCATGCCTTCAATCGCCTGCCTTGGGTGGAGCTGCTGCTTGGCTGCGATCTATTGCACTGTCTTGTCACCACGCAGTACTTCAAGCGCCACAGAAGCCTTAAACTGGTCTGAAAAGTTTCGTCGTTTTGTCATTCTCGTATCCATTCGTTCGGTTTGGATACATCTTAGAACGCTGTCCAAATTTATGTGTAATTAAAACTATTAACAAACTGCTTAATACGTATCATAATTATCATGAAAGATATAGTACCTTGTTAAATTTTAACAAGGTTACTTCTCAAACAAAGGAGTAACTAAAATGAAATCGAAGGTTCGAAAAGCAGTTTTTCCAGTAGCGGGATTAGGTACAAGGTTTTTGCCTGCGACTAAGGCAATGCCTAAAGAGCTTTTACCAATCATAGATAAGCCACTTATATAATATGCTGCTGAAGAAGCTATTGCTGCAGGTTTGGATACATTAATATTCATTACTGGTCGTAACAAACGTGCAATTGAAGACCACTTTGATGGTAATAACGAACTTGAGTTGGCTTTGCGTTCAAAAGGTAAAAATGAAATGGCTGACATGGTCAAAAATATTTTACCAGAAGGTGTAGAGTGTGTTTTTGTTAGGCAAAAAGAACAATTAGGGCTTGGCCATGCAGTCCTTTGCGCTGAACGAGTTGTGGGCAATGAGCCGTTCGCATTACTCTTAGCCGACGATTTTTTGACATACAATGGTAACGGTATTATAGCTGATCTTGTCAGTGGGTATGAAAAAACTGGCAAATCTCAACTTAGTGTCATGAAAGTTGATGGTCCTGAGATATCAAATTATGGAGTCATTGTGCTAAACAATAAGACAGGATTGGTATCAGGTCTAATAGAGAAACCAAACTTTGAAAATGTACCTTCAAACCTTGCCAGTATTGGGCGATATGTACTCACACCTGATATTTTTGATATATTAAGAAATCAGCCAATTGGTGCCGGAGGTGAAATTCAGCTTGCGGATTCTATAAATATGCAGGCAGAAAATAATAGGGTTGAGACAGTACTTTTAAACGGTAAACGTTTTGATTGTGGTAATATTCAAGGTTATGTTGAAGCCATTAAGCATATAGCCTCAAATCATGAATTCTATTAATGTGATTTATATAAAAAGTTTGATCATATTATTAAAAATGGCACAAACAATTTGTTTGCAGAATTAATAAGTTTTAAATAGTGCATACAGTGATAGGAAGCTGCTTGTATAATTTAAATTATACTTTTCTTTGTATGATTTAATAGTTATCAATTAACTAGCTTAGAAATAGCTATCAATTAACCAGCTTAGAAATAGCTATCAATTAACCAGCTTAGAAATTATATTTATACTCATGAACCAAAATAATGAATTAAATGATGAAATTGATTTAAGGGATGTGTTCTTTACACTTTGGGATGGCAAAGTTTATTTAATTCTTATCTCGATTATATTTGTTTTTCTTGCGTCTTTTTACCTTCAATCTGCAGAAAGAACATATTCTGTTAGATATAATCTAAAATCTGTGGCTGAAACAAACAATAATCCAACTCTATCTGGTTTGGGCGGTTTTGTATCACTTGCGGGCATTCAATTACCAACTAGTTCAAACACTGATTTTAATATATTCAAAGAATTAATAACTTCAGAAGAAGTTTCAGAGGTAATCTTTGAAAATAAAAAAATCATTAGAGGGATATTTAGATCTGAATGGGATGAAACACTTAATAGTTATTCAAGACCTACACAAAGTAAAATGCAGGTTTTTGTTAGTAATGCTAAGAAATTATTAACTGGAAATATTCCAGTAAATTATATGCCTCCTAATCCAAGGCGATTATCTATTTTTATTGCTGATAATATTAAAATAAACGAAGATACAAATACTGGTTTTTTAGAATTTGCAAGTGAAACATCACAACCGGAATTAATATTATCACTTATTATTGAGGCAACCAAAGTGAGTGATAAAATTATGAGGCAGCGTTATATTAATTTTTCGGCAGAGCCGTTAAATTTTTATAAAGACAAACTTCGTACTTCGCGCTCTAGAGAGCACCGGGAAGCTTTAGCAGAGCTTATAAGTAAAGAAGAACAAAAGCTAATGTTTGCTTCGCGGGGAAAATATTTTATTGTAGAGCCATATAAGTACCCTACAATAAGTTTACATCCAACAGCACCAAAACCTAAATTAATTCTAGCACTTTCATTAGTATTTGGATTATTTTTGGGGGCACTACTTGTATTAATTCGACATGCAATAAAGAAAGAAAATTAATGAATATTCCAATTTTGAGAAATTTATTCATTTTTATTTTATTAATTTCAGGGCAACTAAGTTTTGCTCAATCAATTAATAATCCATTACTTCAGAATTTATCGATTGAGAATCGATCATTATTGGAAAGTATTCGAAAACTACCAAAACCCACTGATCAAGATCTAATATCCGAAAATCAAAACGTAACAAGCACAGAAGATAATCTACAGATAAATTTATCTCAAGCTATTAACCCAAGATATATTAATGAAAAATCCATGTTAGTGGGGTATTTCAATGCTCTCATTGGAGAAGATTTAAATATTTATGGATCAAATGAATTTAATCAAACACAAAATGAAAGTTTGCTTTTTTTTAATACCATAGGAAAAAACTACCAATTGGCACCTGGGGATATAATTCAGATTACAATTACTGGATTGAGTCCATTTGACGGAAATATTCAAGTTATGAATGATGGAACTATCACGCTTGAAAATATATATCCTTTAAATGTTAATAACTTGAACTTAAATCAAGTCAGTAAATTAATTCTTGATAAAATTTCAATTGATGATGCATCCGCTGAAATCTTTGTGAGGTTAAAAAATGCTAGATTGGTAACAGTGCAGATTTCTGGTAATGTAAAATCTCCAAGAACTATCGCAGTACCTGCATATACTCCATTGAGTAGAGTTATTGCATTCTCGGGAGGTATTTCTGATAGTGGTTCATTACGTAATATTTCACTAAGTCAAATTAGCGAAACAACACAAACAGTAGATTTTTATAATTTTTTACAAAACGCATCGCCAAGTCTTGATCCACTAATTAAAAACGGTGCAAGAATATTTGTTCCATTTAAGGGACCTACGGTTGCAGTAAAAGGATTTGTAAACAACCCTGGAATATATGAATTACCAAAAGATAAATCTGAGATATCAATAAAAGATTTATTAAACCTTACTGGAACCTCTTTCTTGCCTTCTGGGGCCAAATTAAAAGTTTTCTACTTCGACACAAATGGACAAATAGCAACACGTTTGGCTGATAAAAATGAGACAATTAAAGAAGGCGAAGCACTCGAGATAGTCTTTATCGAAACCCGTGATTTAAATATATCTAAAGTCTCTGGGGCCGTATTGAAAGACTTTGAAATAAAAACCAACATACCATTAAGCATACGTGAAATATTAAAAGATGGTGCAGTATTAGGTTTAAATGCATATAGACCATTTGCATTAATTGATGGTGAAGAGGTTAAGGCTATTAATTTAAATGATGCACTAGCAGATGATAACATTATTCTACCCCCTGGATCTAATTTATTGATATTTGATAAAGCAGAGTATTTGTCATTAGTCGCAGAAAATCCAAATATGTCACTAAATCCCATATCCTCTATTCTCTCCAGGGCAAAAAACATAGCGGAAATATATCTTGATGGAATTAGAATGGCTTACGTTCCAGTTAATCAAAATTATACTTTTAGCGAGTCTATAAGTAATTTCTATATTCCAGGACCAAAAACAATATTTGATATAGCACTTATAGAAAATAACTCAGTTATTGAGGCGGTCGATTTAAAAAAAGAAATTGGCAAGCTAAGTCGACGTACATTAGATAATGGTGATAGATTATTTATATTTGAATCGAAATTTTATGATACCCTTATAAAAAATATAATTTCTGATGAAAGTCTGGAAATTAATACAACCACCCAAATTGAAAGTGAGTCTGTTGAGGTAATTTTGCTTCAAAAAGAGTTAAAAGAGACGGAAGGTGAATATTTAGAGGCTTTAAGTTATTCAAAAAGAATTCTACAGCAAGCAAATTTGATTAATGTTAAGTTAGATGGAAAATTGTTTACATATTTACCACATTTTAAAGGTGTGTCATCTTCTTATATTTTAAAGAAATTACAAAATAGATTACCTAAATTAGTAAGTGAATTTGCAATACTGCAAAATACAAATCTAGGTAAAACAGTAAAGATAAAGAACTTAACTGATCCGTTTGAAATTAGGCAGGGTGAAGAATTAAACTTTATATCAAGCAGTAATTACCGTTTAGCCATAAATGGATATGATAATGCAATTGAATCAAATTTATTATCCGAATTAAAATCTAGCGACGCAGTTAAAGTTTATTATGATGGCAGATTAGTATTATTATTGCCTCCAAATTATAGGCCTTCAGATCTTAAGTTATTTGAACAGTACACCGAAAACAGTGATCTTTATAAATTATATATTGGATTGAGTACGGTAAGTTCAAAAAATCGAACCTGGGATCTGTTAACATACGAGTCAGAAGATTTTTTTTCCAACTCAAGCAATTTAATCTTAGGCCCTTCAAATGTTGTTAACTTATTTTCAAATAGCTTTATAAGAAATAAGTTTATAGATAATAAAGCAAATATAAACGGTGTTAATTTTAATATAAATACTAATTCTAAGGATAAGGCTGTAAATACTGCAAATGACCCAATCCCAATCCCAAATATTAATTCTAAGGATAAGGCTGTAAATACTGCTAATGATCCAATCCCAAATACTAATTTAATAGATAGTATGATAAGCAATGAAAGTTCTCCTAGCAAACAAAGTGACGTATTGAATACCCATATTGAAATTATGAAAAACTCACTTCGTACAATATCTGGTTCTGTTCTGTTCCCCGGCGCTTATCCCGTCGCAAAAACAATTCGCTTATCAAATTTTTTATCGACTGCTGGCTTGATTGAGCATACTGCTAAATCTGTTGTTAAAATAACAAAAGCTATTAATCAAAAAGACCGTTTAATAAGAACTAACCCAAAAACTATTAAAATTAATGATACAAATTCAAACAAAATAGTTCTATCTGGGATATATTACTTAGACGTACCGTTAGCAATAAATGATGCAATAACTGGTGTTATTGAATTAAAGGGTGAGGTGCTTGTTCCTGGTAAGTATTCATTTACAAGATCAGAAAAATTGCAGGATGTTATAAGGCGAGCGGGAGGTCTAACAGATGTTGCTTACCCATTAGGTGCAGCATTGCACAGAGTTTCCGCAAAAGAATTAGAAAAGGAGTCAAACAGTATCCTAGCTGATCAATTAGAGGCTTCAATTCTTAATTTAGCACAGTCAAGTTTAGAAGGTGCAGGAGATCAAGTTAATGTAGTGCTTGGGTATGCAGCCCAATTGCGAAATCAGCCCACTGTGGGAAGAATGGCCTTAAATATTCTAGAAGATAAGCCGTCTAATCCTATATTTTTAGAAGATGGCGATATATTAACTATTCCAAAACGCCCATCACATATTTCAGTCGTTGGCTCTGTGCAAAGATCAACGTTAGCAACTTATGTACAAGGTCTAAACTATATTGATTATTTACAACTCGCGGGTGGAGTAACAAAAGTAGCAGACATTCGAAAGGCTTATTTGTTATTACCCAGTGGTCAAAGCCGTAACTTAAGTAAATCTACGGTGATACCAGTAGGATCAACTATAATAGTTCCACCTAAACTTGATAGATTATCGATCCTTGGGGGAACAGATATAATTTCTAAAGTATTAAACAATATATCTAGCTCAATTTTGTCAATACAAAATGTTGATTAATTATATCAAAATAATACTCATAAATAGTCTTTTTTTTTTAAACGCCTCAGTGAAAGCAGATACCCACAATTACATTGTTGGAAATAATAAAGAGAATATAAATCAAAGAATTGAAAATTTCTTTATTAAATATCCTAATGAGAAAAGAGTATTCTGGGTGCCTGAAATTAAAGGAAAAAGTAGATATGCTTTTTCAATTAAAAAAAATGCATACTTGACTTCAAAGAAATATCTTGATGCTTCTGACCTCTATTATATGAGTGAAAAAATTGATGAAGGGCTCAAGTTTGAATTCAATAAGTCTAAACAAATCGAAATATATTTATTAAAAAATAATTTTCACGCAACTTACAGACAAAGACATTTATTAGGTATAACTACTGGTATATTTTTTGAAAAAGAAAATAATTCTTTTGGAATGATTTTAAATAAAGATTTACTTATATCAAAAAATTCAGTCTTAAATTTTGGGTTCAAACATGCTAAAAATATTGTATTTGATACAAAATTTGTAAAACTTTTAAACAATGAAGAATCAGAAATATTTAGCAATTTAGATTATGAGTTCAACTCTGATATTTTAAATATTGGAGTTGGTCGTACTTGGTTTGAAATTGCAAACCAATATGATATGACTGTAGGTGTCAAAGAGCAGGATAAAAAATTAGAAGCAGAGCTTTATGCTACATTTGGGGATGGAACGATGAAATTTCAAATAGGCCTTGACCAAATAAAAAATTTGTCTGACCCAAATATATTTTTCAATCTGAAATTTGAAAATACTTTAGATATGGGAAATCTTAGAACGAATATTTATTTATCATCAAAAGATAGTATTCAAGGTTTAAGAAACCTAAGCTTGAAGAGTTTTAGGAAAAAAAACTTAGATAAGCTTTGGAAAACATACATGAGCTATAATTAGCTTATTATATCATTTTGATATAGTATACCTCAAGCCGTACTAAATGATTTTTTATGAATATTTCTAAACGCACATTTGGAAATAAAAATGTTTTTGGATCAACAAGTGTTTATTTGATATTTTTGTACGTATGTTACTAATTCCGTTATTTTTTATAATTTCAATATTTTTATTATTTGTTAACGATTTTTTAACTAAGGAAGCTTTTTTTCAGGAACGTATGGGTAAAAATGTCAGTGTTTTTTGGCAATTCAATTTTTTACTATGGCGCCTGTCAAGGAAATTACTAGAAAATACGATGATCCGATTGAAACAAATATAATTACATTTTTTGGTAAAATTTTACATAAAAGCTGAATTGATGAATTGCCTCAAATTTTAAATGTTTTGAAAGGCGAGAAGAGTTTAATTGGGCCAAGGCGAGACTATTACATACATGCTTTAGAGTACTTAAAGAGTGTTAAGGGGTATCGAGAACGGTATATTATTCGCCCTGGTATTACTAGTTTAACACAAATTAGACTGAGATATTCTGAAGATTTGCAAGCACAAAAAAAGCATCTGTTGATAATTATTATATACAGAATGTAAATTATATTATTGAATTAAAGATTATTGCTAATACAATTTTTACAATACTGAGAGGTATGGACAAATAAAGCTAGTATACTCTATGTGCATACTTTTTTTACTGGGCATGAGAAATACTTAAAATTCTACTGACGTATATAGGCTAAATATTGTACCGTTTGATATATTGGCTTTATCTAACGCCATGTTTTGGTAACTAATATTTCCGCCTGAACTAAAACCACCTTTTGTCCAATAGATTCCTAATGATGTTATTGTTCCTAGGCTATGTTTGCTCGACAAACGATGCTGTAAATAATCTTTATCATTAATGTTAAGAAATTTAGTTGAATAATTAATATTTAAATTCTTGTTTATCTGAGACTTGCCAAACAGCTCTAAAGAAGTACCCTCAGTATCTATTGGTACACCTAAAACAGTATCATCATTGATGTAATCATAAGTGCCATTATTGTACATAGTATTTGCACCACAGTATCCGAATGTACTTTTTTTCACACGTGTATCAACAGCTTCAATTGCTATAGTTGTTGGAAATTTCATTACTGGAGCTGTAAATTCTAGGCCTGCCATCCACGCATAACATGAAGGAAGATTACCAGCTTCATCCTCACCTATTGCTTGGCTATAAAAGCGATAGGTGTTTTTATTTAAAGGCACTGAATATGATAATCCGAAGCCGGCCATTTTATTAATATTGGAATTTTTCCCAATGTTAGTTTCGATGGGTAATAACACATCAATATTAGTCGAGTATGGCTTATCATTTTGATCACCCCATTGTGCTGTTTGTAAAAATTCAAAACTTAATTTTTCAGTTGGGCTGATAATTACTCTTGCGCCAGTCAACATAGAATTCTTACCCTCTAACGAGTTTTTAGTGGAGCCATTAATAATTTCTACCGACCAATTTGCTGTTGAGGGCAGCCATGTTGTATTAAATTTATTTTTTAAATTAATAGAAATAGCCTCAAAGGGCCTACTATTTGAAGATAAGATAAGAGATGATTTTTTTGAAAAAGACCAGATACGGTTAATTTTGCCAATATTTAAATTTGTTATTCCGTTCTCATATTTAATATATGAGTTATCAAAGCTAAGCTTAGCATGATCATCAAAATTAAGAGATAATTGTGAAGATAGACTTCTTTTTGAATATTCCAGATTGAAATGAACATTCCTTTTATTTTGGGTTCTTAAATTATTGTAAAATCCTAAGACATTTCCTGAATTGAAAGTAGTACCAACACTCATATTAAGGTTATCACTACGGGAAAACAAAGGTTGTGTATTTAAAAATATTGCAAAAATAAAAATAAGAAAAAATTTATACAAAGCTACACCTTTAGTAATTAATTTTATCTTATAATGATATTAATTAATTATCTATAGATAATTTATTTTGTCTCTGGGTGGATACGAACAACCAACCTGCCCCTTAGGAGATCAGTGGTTTATCTGATTTTTATTTTAAATCAATAAGTTGTAAAAATTCTTTTGAATTTGCACACGATTTGTATATGTTCTGTGTATGAATTTATTAATCAAAACCAATATTTTACAGTAAAATATTACCAGTTAATATTATATCTTAATATCAATGCTTTGAAAGATAGCTGTAATTATTGAAGATGTGGTAATTTACATTAAGGTTATTCCTAAGATCTAATCACTTTAGTAAATTTTAGTATTTTATACTTAATATAATTAAACCTTAAAGATAATAAAAACGTTTATCTCTAAACGAAAGAAATATTATACACTGAATTACTTTTCCACTTACATTTTACATAAAGGTTGAATTTAAAATGAAAAAAATTCTTATAACTGGAGCAACTGGGTTTTTCGGGCAATGTTTACTAAATCATTTTAACGATATGGACTATGAACTAATTTTAGTTGGGAGAGATGTGGAAGTCATTAAACAACTGTATCCGGACAGAATTGCAATCACTTATGAAGAAATGATGAGTTTGCAAATGAAAATTGATGTAATAATACATTTGGCTGTTGCGAATAATAATGCAGATTTATCATTTAAATCTTTTTTTAAAGTAAATGTACAATTATATGGAGATATTTTGAATTTTGCATCACAGAATTCTATTCATAAAGTAATCAATTTAACTACACTGCATGTATTCACAAATAAAAAAGATAATTATACAAAAACAAAAAAACTCGCACTAGAAGTAGAAAAAAAATACAAAGATTTAGAGATTTATAATGTTTTCTGTCCAATGATTTATGCGAAAACATTTACCAGGAAATTAAAATTTTTGAATTTATTTCCTGGTATATTAAGTGCAATTATATTTAATATAATCTCAAATATATTTCCGGTAGTAAGCAGTAAAAGTGTTATTAAATGTATCGAGGAACTGATAATAGGCAAAATAAAAATCCCGAAAAATATATATATTTCAGATGATAAAGATACAATATTCAGAATCTTCAAAAAAACTTTGGATGTAAGTTTTGTTTTTGTAATAATATTATTTTTTTGGTGGGCCTTTATTATTCTATGGTTTGCAATTAGAATTTCTTCGCCGGGGCCTGCTATTTTTGTTCAAAAAAGAATTGGAAAAAATGGTTTATTATTCAAATGTTACAAATTTCGAACAATGAATATTGGAACAAAAAATGTTGGAACACATGAAGTTAATAAAAATTCAATAACGAGTATTGGTAAATTTTTAAGATCATCAAAACTTGATGAACTACCTCAAATCATAAATATTATTCGAGGTGAATTAAGCTTAGTTGGTCCAAGACCAGGCTTGCCAAATCAAACGGAATTATTTGAAGCAAGAAAGTTACGTGATGTTTATAAAGTACACCCAGGAATAACAGGGCTATCACAAATTAACAATATAGATATGAGTACACCAAAGAAATTAGCTGAATGGGATAAACGCTATATAGCTATGAGGTCGATACCTTCAGAAATAAAGATAATTATTTTAACATTTTTTGGACGCGGCTCTGGTGATAATGTTAAATAATCTTGCATAACTGGTAATTAGAGTATTTTGTCTACAATACCCCCTGAATGATTAAGCCCAATCTTTGAGTGACAAAATATAGTTTTTATATCTTCTATATTACCTAAGTCACACGCTTCCATTAATGAATTATATAACGTATTTAATTCTATTGTCTCCATTCCTGGCAATATTTCTTTAAATATTTTCGGATGTGATGTTTTTATAGAATTTTTACCCAAAAGTAACTCTTCATGCAATTTTTCACCGGGTCTTAAATCAGTAATTGATATAGCTATATCACCATCTAAATGCCCACCTTCAGTTTCAAGATAGGGTCTTAAACCCTGCAAATGTACCATTCTAAATGCTAAATCGATAATTTTTACTGGTGACCCCATATCAAGTAAAAATATATCTTTACCTGTACTCATTGAAGAAGCCTGTAGAACAAGTTGTGCTGCTTCTGGTATAGTCATGAAAAATCTTGTAATATCTTTGTGGGTGACTGTAATTGGCCCACCCTTATCAATCTGTTCTTGAAAAGTAGGTATAACTGAACCAGACGAACCCAAGACATTTCCAAATCGAACCATTGAAAAATTTGTTATCTTATTTAATGCTAGATCTTGGCATATTAGTTCTGACATACGTTTTGTAGAACCCATAAAGCTTGTTGGCCTTACAGCCTTATCTGAAGAGATTAAAATGAAATTCTCAACTTTTGATTTTACAGCCATTTCGCCAATAGATTTTGTTCCAAATACATTATTTCTGATTGTTTCAATTATATTATGTTCGACAAGTGGAACATGTTTGTATGCAGCTGCATGAAAAATAGTTTGAACTTTTAATTTTTTTAGTACTTTTAAAATTTGTGCATTGTTTTGTACTGAGCAAAGAACTGGAATAACTTCAAATTTTGTTGTTTGATTTTTAATTAATGCGTTTATTTCATTTTGTATCAAGAAAAGAGCAGCTTCTGAATTGTCTAAAAGTAAAAGTTTTTGAGGCATACATTTTATCACTTGACGACTTATTTCACTACCAATTGAACCACCTGCACCAGTTATTAATACAACTTTATTCTTAATATTTTTAGACATTAACTCCAAATCTGGTTTAACAATATCTCTCTCTAAGAGGTCATTAATTGATAAAGCTTTTAGATCATTTATTTTAATTGGGCCCTCGACTAAGTCTCGTAAGCTAGGTAATGCTTTAACTTGCATTGGGTATTTTTGTAGTTGGGTGAGGATATTATTCCTAATGTGATTAGGTAGGCTGGGAATTGCAATTAATAAAACATCAATTTTATATTTTGTGAATAACTTTTCTGCTTGAGTCATGCTGTAGATGTTTAGATTAGATATTCGCCTACCAACAAGATTTTTATCATCGTCGATAAGCATTTTGGGAAGATAATTTGATCCCTTTGAAATCGAATTCAATATCTGTATACCAGCTGAACCTGCACCATATATTGCAACAGATTTTTTATTGGTAACAATATAATTAATATAAATTTGCCTTAAGCCAACTCTTGCTCCCAGTTGCAAACAGAATAATAATAAAGAAAATACAAAAATAATATTAATAGTTATATTTACTGCAAAATATTGAGAAGCCATATACATTAATATCGATGCAATACAGACTCCAGTACCTACGTGTTTTATCGTTTCGGTAGAAATATGCCTAACTACAGCTCTATAAAGTCCTAAAAAATAAAAAGTAATTAAATTAATAAAAAGAAATAATATAATTAGCATCCACACGTTTGTGTTATATAAAAACATAATTGATTCATTTTGAACATACAGCGTTAAAACAAACGAAAATAAAACAAACATAATATCACAAATGAATTGAATTAGTTGTTTATACTTTTTATCTAGCTTTATTAAAAACAGTAGTAAGAATCTAAACAAATTTTTATCCCATGAAATTATTATTTAAGTCTCTTTTTTATACACTTGTTTGAATCAATCAATAATTAAATTTTTGGGTTTATTTGGTGACCCTGGGTGGATTCGAACGACCAACCTGCCCCTTAGGAGAACAATGCTCTATCTGATTTCTACTTAAAATCAATTAGTTACAGACACCCTTTTAAATTTGTAAACGATTTGTAAATTTAAAGATAAGAAATCATTCAATTAAAAACAGTATTTATAGTAACGAAAACTAAGTAAGTGTTACTATTTTATTAATTTTCTTTTAAAAATAATCCAGCCCCTATTTTATTAAAAACACCACCATCAAATTTCATAGAAATTTTTCCATTTACAGTGTCTTTATAAAATAAATGTGCTTCACCATCAATTTCAGTTGCTGGTATGATGACTTGAATATCTTTACCCTTTAGTTTTATTTTTGTTGGATGAAATTCATCAGGTGATAACATAAAGTTAATTGCAGACATTTGACTTGAAAGATTATTAAAGTCATCGCCCGTTTTGAGCTCTAAAAAGGTGTATCCATCAAAAAGTTCAGATGAAGATACCTGAATATAGTATGTTGCGTCTAATTTCTTATTTGATATTGGCATTTCACCTTCTAAAATGACGTCGTAACCCATATCTGTATTTTCTATTTCAAAGTCATCTATTTCCATAAACTTTGTTAAGATAT
>Ga0206125_10000274_pt1 | contig 69229 bp, 64 predicted proteins | sample Helgoland_Spring_4_FD_148598 | JGI IMG/M metagenome (GOLD analysis project Ga0206125, IMG submission 148598) | Pelagic subsurface seawater microbial communities from Kabeltonne, Helgoland, North Sea - Helgoland_Spring_Bloom_20160331_1 | ecosystem: Environmental > Aquatic > Marine > Epipelagic ...
GCTCTGAATCAGTAAAATCACTCTGGACGAAGAAAAAATACATTTCAACAAAACTTCAATCTTGACACGAAAAGAATCGGAAGAATTTTGAATTAAACTAACTCATTGATAATGTTGAATTTTTAACGAATACATCACCTATTTCAAAGAAATGGTGACATATAATTTATCGTTTTTATGATCCGAATCTTTAGCAGCGAGTCGGTATTTGTAGAGATTAGTAAAAGCTTGAGACTCAAACAACGTGAACAAATTGTGAACTTACCTAAGTCATTCAAATTACAGACATAAAAAAACGAGACCGAAAAAGCCTCGTTATTAAATTCTCTTTAAAATAGGTTGATTAGGCTACTAAACCTTTAATACGGCTGCTTAAACGTGACAGCTTACGTGCCACTGTATTCTTATGATAAACACCTTTAGTGACACCGCGCATTAATTCAGGTTGAACAGCTTTAAATGCTTCTTTAGCAACCGCTTGATCACCAGATGCTATAGCTTCTTCAGTCTTACGCAAAAATGTACGGATGCGCGAACGACGTGCTTTGTTTACTTCTGTGCGTCGTTCTGCTTGACGAGCGCGTTTTTTTGCTTGAGGCGTATTGGCCATGATAATTCCTTGATCTTGTCGATTTCGAAAGATGAAGCCGCCGTATAGGACTGATTCAATTAATAGTCAACTAGGCTGAGGCACCTTTATTAAAAACTTTTTAACTATTTCTGACATTTAGCACAATAAAAGCTTGAACGGCCTGATTGAACGATTCTTTTTATCAATTCAAAGCAATCTGAAGAATTGCATTTTTTCCCCTCACGCCCATAAACTGCAAAAGAATGCTGAAAATAACCCAAGTTACCGTTCGTTTGCCGATGATCTTTTAGTGAAGATCCTCCTGCAGAAATAGCTTCTTGTAATACATCTCTTATAATTGAAACTAGTACATCAATTTTTTTATGACTTACTTTTCCAGATAATCGCTTCGGATTGATACCTGCACGCCACAATGACTCACAGACATATATATTTCCCAATCCAGAAACTATTCTTTGATCCAACAATGCTGACTTAATTGGAGCAGCTTTACCTTTTAATTTTGAGTGTAAATAAGGAGGATTAAATTCATTCCCTAATGGTTCAGGGCCTAATGAATTGATTAGCTTATGATCAAATAAATTTTTTGTTTCAATTAAGTCCATTGCTCCAAATCGACGGGCGTCATTAAAGCTAATACGTGCCCCATCTTGCATATCCAATATTACGTGATCATGCTTAGCCGGAGTAGAAGGTTTAAATTGAAAATTCCCTAATAAATCTTCTGACTTGTTTCCTGCATCTGAAATAGTCATCCGTCCAGACATACCCAAATGTATTAGTAACGTTTCACCACTATCTAAATCACATAAAATATATTTTGAACGTCGATGAAGCCTTAAAATTTTTGCTCCAGTCAATCTTTGTGACATATTTTCTGGAAATGGCCAACGTAAATCTGGACGCCTAATATCAGCATATCTGATTTTTTGACCCATCATTACAGGCTCTAAGCCGCGCATCACTGTTTCTACTTCTGGTAATTCAGGCATTAACGTTCACCATATTTATTTTTTTAAAACTAAACACTAAATACAAGTTACGGAATACCATGTATAATAGTTATGAAATTAATCTATTTAATATTTATTATTTTATGTATTTTTTAAATACAATTCCCAAAAATTCATTAAAGGAGGATTTGTTAAGGTGCCGCATTTCCATTTTAAAATTAATAAGTATAAAGAAATTAAATTTAGGTGAATATAATGATACCGCAGAATAAAAAAACTCATTTTGGCTTTCAAAAAGTTGAAGAAAAAGATAAAGCTCGAATGGTGCGAGATGTTTTTTCATCAGTCGCTTCAAAATATGATATTATGAATGATGTAATGTCCTTTGGAATTCATCGTATTTGGAAAAATAGCATGATGGATTGGCTATCCCCTCAACCAAACCAAAAACTTTTAGACGTTGCAGGGGGCACAGGTGACATTTCATTTCGCTTTTTAAAGAGGGCACCTAATGCACATGCTACGGTTTTTGATATGACTCAAAGCATGTTAGATGAGGGGCAGTTAAGGCCTGAGACTGAAAAAATGGAAAACCATCTGGATTGGGTTTGTGGTGATGCGATGTGCCTTCCATTTAAAGACAATTCATTTGATGTTTATACAATATCTTTTGGCATCAGAAATGTAACACACCCAGAAAAAGCTTTAAGCGAAGCATATAGAGTTCTACGACCAGGTGGACGTTTGATGGTATTAGAATTTAGCAAAATTCCCAACCCATCAATGCAATGGGCTTACGATAGATACTCTTTTAATATTATTCCTCCAATGGGAAAGATTATTGCTAATGATTCTGAAAGTTATCAATATCTTGTCGAAAGTATAAGAAAATTTCCAACTCAAGAAAAATTCTTGAAAATGGTAAATAATTCAGGGTTCGGTAACGCAAAGTATCGTAATTTAACAATGGGTATTGCGTGTTTACATTCTGGGTGGAAAATTTAAATGCATGGGCCCCACAACATATGGCGACTTATTCGAACTGGTGCTACATTTGAGCGTACTGGGGCGATGCGAATTATTTTAGATAAACTTGATTTACCACCTTTATTGAAGTTAGCCATTCGTATTCTTGGAAAGCCATTTAAATTTTTAGGCGTAAAAGGTGATGTTCAGTTTCCACCCATAGTCAGAGCGTTAACTGCACTTGGACCTGCATATATTAAATTTGGTCAAATATTATCTACTCGACCTGACGTAGTAGGTGCTGAGCTAGCAAAAGAGTTGAGTGTATTGCAAGAAAGCTTGCCTCCATTTTCTAGGGATTTAGCAATGTTAGAGATAGAAAGAGATTTAGACATTTCTGTTAATGAGGCCTTTGAAAATATCTCAGAACCAATAGCTGCTGCATCTATTGCGCAAGTTCACAAAGCAATTCTTAAATCTACGGGTCAAACAGTCGCGATCAAAGTTTTACGGCCAGGCATAGAAAAAGCTTTTAGAAAAGACATTGATGCATTTTATCTAGCGGCGAATATAATTGAACTGTTATCCCCTAAATCTCGTCGCTTAAGGCCACATGAAGTGATCGAACATTTTGATTCAGTTGTACAAGGTGAATTAGATTTAAGATTAGAAGCTTCTGCAGCATCTGAATTTGCAGCAAATACTATAGATGATAAATCTCTATCTATTCCAAAAATTCATTGGGAGACTTCTGGTCGAAGGGTTATGACCCTCGATTGGGTTGATGGAATACCATTGGCTGATTTAGAAGCTTTAAAGAATTCAAAAACTGATATGGAAGAGCTGTCCACTCGAATTTTATCAATGTTTTTAAGGCATGCACTTCGAGATGGTTTTTTTCATGGTGACATGCATCAAGGAAATTTAAAATTAAATTCTAAAGGTGAATTGGTTATATTTGATTTTGGCATAATGGGCCGAATTGATGAATATACTCGTCGCGTTTATGCAGAAATATTAATGGGATTTATAAAAAAAGATTACAAGCGCGTAGCAGAAGTTCACTTTGAGGCAGGGTATATATCCTCAGATCAAGATGTAGATCTATTTGCCCAAGCACTAAGATCAGTTGGTGAACCAATTTTTGGTCAAAATGCTGAAAATATTTCAATGGCAAAACTTCTGTCCCATCTATTTGATGTTACTGAAAGATTTGGTATGGAAACGCGTACAGAACTTATACTCTTACAACGCACAATGGTTGTCGTTGAGGGCGTTTCAAGATCATTAAACCCAGCCTCTCTAGATATTTGGGAAGCGGCTAGACCTGAAGTTGAGAGTTATATTAAGAATAATCTTGGTCCAAAAGCATTATTGAAAGACTTGATAAAAACAGCACAAACATTATCACATTTTGGACCAAAACTACCAAGTTTACTGGAAAATCTTTTAACTGCTAATATAGAAAAGGAAACAACCCATAAAAAAAGTAATGTTAAAAATAAACTTACTTGGGCTTTTATTGGAAGTGCTTCAACCACTTTGATCCTTATTATACTAAATCATCTTTATTAGATCTATTTCTGCTAAAGCAGCATTTTCATACTCTACAAACCCTTGCTCAGCCTTCCAAAAACAATATGCAGCCAATCGCCAGTGATAAAGGGGCCCGAGTATATTGTACCGACTTCGCAGTTTAGGTGTAAGGTTCATTAGAAAAGATTCATGATCCTTCATAGATAGTTTTCCTGAACCATAAATTGTATGCATTCCAGGAGAAAGAAACATCATAATATCTACGATTGGGTCTCCAATAGCAGGGCACTGCCAATCAATAAGTCGTAAACCTTCATCTCCATATATCAGATTACCAGGCACAACATCAGTATGTAATAATACAGGCTCAATATCTGAAATCGAAACATCTGGGCATATCTTGTTTAATTCATTTTGATGATAACTGTTTAGTTTGTTAATGATTTCAAGCCCAATTTGTTTAATGTCTGATGGCAAATTTGAAAGAATTCGCAATCCTTTTGGGTATTTATGTTTGTGAATTCGAGTTAATAATTCTGACACAGTGCTTACATCATAAGACCATGTCTGCCCATTGATATAATTATACAACAAAACTTTACCATACGGCGTTTTTAAATATTTATAAGGCTTTGGCGCAATACCTGAGCCATCTAGCCAAAGCAGGCATTGATACTCTGCTTCTGGAGTATTATCAAAAAGTGGATTATTTCCAGTTTCTAAATACAGTTTACAAATTAAATCCTTTTCACCAACTAGTCGCCATACTTTATTTGTTTGACCCCCAGTTTGAGCATGCCATACAGTTTGATTTAATATTACTCTCTGCATGCACAGATAATTTCGTAATTGGTTCTCTATTTGATTGTCAAAATTCATCTTAAGATTCTACGTTAGTATAACAAACATCGCAATGATTTCATCTTTTCAAGAAGTATTAGTTTCATTAGAATGTGAATGTGGCTCTGTGGCTCAACTGGATAGAGCAGCCCCCTCCTAAGGGGCAGGTTGGTGGTTCGAATCCACCCAGGGTCACCAAATTAATACAACAATTACAATAATTTACAGTTTTTTAAAAATATACAACTCTAAAAGAATACCCAAAACGCCGTTTGCAAAAAATATTAAATTAAAAGGGTATTACCATCCTATTAATTGAAAGAAACAATACAAATAGTTTAGCGATAAGTTGACTATGTAAATATCTTAGGGTTGTTTATAAATAAATATTTCAGTAAAATTTATTTATAAAACAGGAGCGAATAATGAATATAAAAAATATTTTGGTATTTCTCATATCAAGTATTTTACTTATTGCCTGTAAGGCTGAAATTGTAGAACTGGATATTAAAGCAAAAGATGTGTTTGCTGCTGTTGATGGTGAAGATGGGGTAATTGAATTTGAAGCTCAGTTCAGTAACTTTGGAGAACTAGATGAAGAAGCAAGAGCACAAGTTGAAGCGTTAGAGAATATCTTAACAAAGTTTATGGAAATAGATGACTTTGAAATAGAAAATACAGATATGGGTTTCGACGTCATTTTAGAAGGTGAAATGCCAATATCAAATAAGAAATTAGACGCGACATACTATATTCACGTATCTTCATCTGAACTTTTTGATGGATACACTTTTTTAGAACTCAAAACGGGCAATGACTTTAATAATCTTTCAAATCAAATGTCTGCAATTAATTTTATGTTATCACCTGATGAATTTCATCCAACGAAAATAAAGCTAAAGGGTAAAGGTATTCAAGTCATCATACCAGCAACTGAAATTGATGGTGAAGCATATTTATTTTATAAAGACACTGTAAATGGAAAAATTTCTATGAAATTTGATGGTGGTGTTTTTAACAAAATAGGGGCTGGATTATTTTTAAAAGAAAATTAATAAAATAGTATCATTAACTTAGTTTTCTTTACTATAAATATCTGTTTTAATTGAATAATTTCTTAACTTTAAATTTACAAATCGTTTACAAATTTAAAAGGGTATCTGTAACTTATTGATTTTAAATAGAAATCAGATAGAGTATTATTCTACTAAGGGGCAGGTTGGTGGTTCGAATCCACCCAGGGTCACCATTTATTATCTATAGATAAATAATTAATATCATTATAAGATAGAATTTATTAATTAGGATCTGGCTATGTATAAATTTTTTCTTATATTTGTTTGTTCAACATTCATAAATACACAACCTTTATTTTCCCAGAATGATCTTCTTAATATGAATCTTGGCACTGCTTTCAATTCAGGAAATGTCTTAGGATTTAACAATAATTTAAGAACCCACAATAAAAGCAATATTAATTTCAATCTTGAATATTCAAAAAGAAATTTATCTTCACAATTGTCTCTTAATTTTGATGATCATGATAAGCTTAGCTTTGATGGCTCATATTTTAATTATGAGAAAGGAATAGCAAACTTAAGTATTGGTAAAGTTGACCGTATCTGGTCTTTTTCAGAAAAATCATCACTTATTTTATCCTCAAATAGCAGACCATTAGAAGCTCTTTCTCTGAAGTTAGAAAACAGGTTTAATACGAACTGGTTGCCTGAAAAAGCAAATTGGTCAGTTCAAATTATTAATGGCTCTACTAAAAACTCGTACAATGGTAAAAATTCAATGCTTACTGGCGCAAGAGTTGTAATTAGCCCACATGAAAATTTAAACTTTGAATTTCTACAAACAACACAATGGGGAGATCAAAACAGTAAATTGTATTCAACTGATATCGGAGCTTTTTTCTCCGATACTAATGATGGCAAATATGCCAGTGTCAATAGAATGGCAGGCTTTGGGTTATCATATTCAGTACCTTTAAATAAAAATACCTATCGCTTTTATAGTCAAGCATTAGGCGAAGACGAGGCTGGCAGTTTACCGTCATGTTATGCGTGGATGGCAGGCCTTGAACTGACAGCCCACAAAATAAAATTCCCAACGACTTTATCAATTGAAGTTATTGATACGCGTGTTAAAACAACAAAGCATGGATTCTGTGGGCCAAATACTATGTATAATAATGACACTTATGATTATATCAACTATGGCACTGTATTAGGTGTACCAATAGATACTGAGGGTACTTCTTTAGAGCTATTTGGACAATCTCAGCTAAATAAGAATTTAGGTATTAATTATTCAACAAAGTTTCTTTCGATCAATGATAAAGATTATTCAGAACATCGTTTATCATCCAAACGTAGTTTAGGAACAATTTCATCAATAGGAATTCATTGGAAGAAAGATAAACTTGAATTGGGTGGAAGTATAAGTAATAGAAATCTGGTTTTAGATAAAGTTAATATATCAAGTGGCACATTATTCAGCTTATTTACGTCAGTTAAATTTTAATTATTTAATATACCAACAACATATAAATCTGCGTATATAAAATATATCACAATTTTACTTACCCATGCCTCTTATTATTATAATTAGTGTATTAATTATAATTTTGAATTCAATAATGTAACCAACATTCTGTATATAATAATTGTCAATAGATACTTTTTTTTTGGTCGCCTCTAAACCTTCAACATATCCAAGTCTAATTTGTGATAAGCCAGTAATGCCAGGCCGTACGTTATGTCTTTCTTGATATCCCTTAATTTTCTTCAAGTATTCTAAAGCATGTACATAATAATCTGGTCTTGGCCCAATCAAACTCATATCACCTGCTAAAACATTCAAAATCTGAGGTAGTTCATCAATACGGCTTTTGCGTAAAATTTTTCCTAAAGATGTTATTCTATGCACTTCAATTGGATCATCATATTTTCTAGTGATTTCTTTAGTATGCTGCATGGTGCGAAATTTAATTGCAGAGAAAATGCAACAATTTTTACCCATTCGATCCTGAACAAAAAATAAGCTCCCTGAATTAAAAAATTTATTCATAGGTAATAAAATTACCACAAAAGTTAACAATAAAGGAAGTAATAATATAGATAGTATCATATCGAAAAGACGTTTGTTGATCCAGAACAAATTATAGTTATTTCTATTCAAATGGATCTCCCTTTAAAAAACTTTAGTATATGATATATTAATATCAAATTGAAACAATGATTTAATTAAAATTAATATACTTTCTCCAAAGTTTATCTAGGTTTTTCTTCCTAAAACTTTTTAAACTTAGATTTCTTAATCCAGAAATACTTTCTTTTGATGTTAGTATTACATTAGTTCCAAAATTTTTGTTATTTAAAGTATTTTCAAATTTTAAATTTAAAAATACATTTACATTAGAGGTATTTTTTATTTGATTCAAACCTATTTGAAATCTCGCACTATCGTTACCTAAAGTAGCATAAACATCTGAGACTACTTTTCTATCCTGCTCTTGAATATATACTGTGAAATCGAATTGGTTTCCTATGTCAAACCAAGTATTACCAATACCCACATTTAGAATATCTGACTTAAACTTATAATTTAAATTCCCATAGAATTCTGAGTTTTCATTATTAGTAAGTTTAACAAATTTTACATCAAATTTTGTATATTCACCATAACTCTGTTCAAGGCCAAAATTGCTAAGTGCATTTCTTGATATAATAAGGTCTTTATCTATAGTTAATCCATATGATTTTTTTTCACTTTTTTGATGAAATAATCCAACATTAATATTATAAAAAGAATTTCGTTTAAAAAATAGTTTTGATTTATTCTTTGACATAATAATATCTAAATATTTTAATTTATTTAGTTGAAGATTAAGCCCATTATCAATTTTTCGACTTAAGTAATAAAGGTCAGAAGAATCAGAGTATTTTTTTGAAGCTAGATATCCATCTTTTGGAATAGAAAGTGCATATCTACTTTTTCCTTTTATTTCAGGATACCAAAGTACTCTTTTTTTATTTGGATTTTTAGAAAAAAAACTTTCAATCCTTTCTGTAATTTTGATTCCACTATTACCATTAATATAATCATTTTCTTCTGCTTGCACATAATAAGCAGGCAAAAATAAAATTAATATGTAAGTAATTAAGCCATATTTAATCAACATTTTGGACTGAAAGAATTGAATTGGAAATATTACTTAAAACTTTCGAAATAATATCAGTCCCTCCGAGAATAGATAACCTATCTAACTTTGGTGGAACTATTATAACTGAACCAACAGGGATAATAGTAGATTTATTTAACTTTCTGCTTTGACCATTAGGTAACAATAAATAAGCTTTTCGGGAGTCTGCAACCTTTGTTAATCCACCAGCCATTTGCAAATAATCAGCGAAATTTTGTCCAGGGATATACGATGCTATAGTTGATCTCTGTACTGAACCAACTATGGTTATGTAAGCTGGTCGTTTTGGAATTTTTAATATATCACCATCCTCTAAAAACTGTGGACTTGAAATATTATCCTCTAATATATTCACAGCCATACGCCCAGTGGTAGGTTGAATTCTTAGTTGATTTGCGTAACCTAAAACTACTTTAACTTGATCTCCAGCTCCTTCTAAGCTCGATTGTGCCAAATTCAGAATTGATGCATCTAGTTGATCAGCTAATATCTTATTTGTTTCTCTTTCAAGATCTTTTGTAGATTCTCTTTGCAATACAGCGCCCAATGGAAAAGCAACATCAGTTAGTCCACCCGCTCGCTTTATAATATTTTGAATTGTTTCTGACCTTGTAAATGAATAATTCCCAGGATTTAACACCTCACCTTCAACTTTAATGACACCGGTTATGGCATCGTTATATGCTAATGGTATATTTAAATGATAAAGGCCTGATAAAATCGTATTATTCAAAATTGGACTATCAAGCGATAAAATTTCAGTACTATCATTTATTAATCGACCCTCTCGATTGACTGCTTTCGTAATATGAATATGTGGTATCGCAGTACTTTTAATTAATCCTGCAGTTGATATAAAATTAGATAACCGTATTTTATTTGCAACTGGATAAGAACCTGGGAATTGCACTGAACCAGATATTGTACGTAGAGAATTTCTCATTGTTTCAATATGATAATCAAAAAAACGTTTTTTAGAATTCGCAGCGCTCATATCAGATATCGTATTATCATTTACCTCAGCATTGAGATCTAATCCTCTTACTTGATCTATTAAGTTATTTTGAATGAATTCTTCATCTTCCTCATCATATAGATTTATTTGAGGAATTTGAGGAATTTCTGCATCTTCCATACTATATCGATACATTTGTTTAATATTAAAATTTATACCAATTATATCATTTTTGTTTTCAATAAATTCATTTTTTATGAAAGCATTTGAAAATAAATTAATTATATTTGAAGGCCCTAAGATTAACTTATTATTTTCAGAAAAAAATGTTTCAGCTCCAAATGTCATCAAATCCCATGTTTCAGTTTCCAAATTTATTGCATTTAAACCAACATATAACTTATATAAATCATTTTTTTTGTAGTACTGTTCAAATAACTTGAGCTGTGATGGCGAATAATTTGGTGGTAACAATAATGCTAATTTTCCATCAAGGTATACTTTTACTGCATCGCTAGATCTTGCATCTACTACTAAATTATTTTTTGTAGTTTTCTCATAATTATCTATTATATACCGATAAACTTCACTTGATATGAAATTTATCTCACTGCCTTTTGTCATTTCAAATGAATCATTTAAATTTTTTATTTTAGGAATATTATTTGCTTGTGCTTCATGAACAATTGCAAATTCACTTATTAACTTTGGAATTCTACCACGTAGAACTCTTAGTATATCAGTAGAGTTCATACCATTTGTGTACGGTAGGTATGAAAATAATTTCCCGTCTAAATTTACACTAATCAAATTTGATTGTTGTAAAATTTTTCGTGAATAATTTAACGCCTCAGAATATTCATCATTATAATTTTCTTCATTTGTAATCCCATTCGAAATGATATTCTGATCATTATTGTTTACATTAGCAGATTTTAACAAATCAAGATAACCATCTTTTGGTTGCGTGGGTGTGAATGTAGGCCTTAGTGGGCTCTTCAATAAATCTTCGTAAAATTTATTTTCAAATATAAATACTCTATCACCGCTTGATAATGGCCCTCGGTTATTCATAGTTATTGCAGATCTTAAATCAAACGCTTCAACTTGAGAATTATTTTCTATTAAAGATAAATCATAAACAGTTTTTGGGCTAGGTGTATAAAAATCACTAATAGATTCCAAGAATTTTCTTTTTGAATTAAGTGGAATGTATGCAATTCTCTCACCATTCAGATAAATTTCAGCAATTTTTGCTTTAAATAATTTCGAAACAAAAGGGTTTTCAGTCAGATTGGGGTCCTCAGAAACTAATGATGAATATTCTTTTCGAGAGAACACTTTTAAATTTGCTCCGATAGGCAGCAATATACTTTCGTCAATAAGTGCTTCATTAAGGTTGATGACTTGATTTTCTTTGCCATAAATTAAAGCAAACGGTAGAAATGCTTCCTGCGATAATACTGAACCTGCTTTTAATACTTCTTTTATGCTCAAAGGATCATTAGATGAAAGCCTATAATCCTTCAAAACTGCCCCATGAATTTCTGATGTATTTAATTCTCTTGTTTCTATAAACTCTATTTTCAATGCCTCACCTTGATACAATATATCTTTTTTTGACACTTTGCGTGAAACAGATTTTCCATCACCATCAAAATTCAATACCTTTAATATTGCTCCAGGTGGAATAAAATTAGTCCCAGTTAACTCCAAAAAACTTTCTACGCTTATTTGAGATATTTTATTTGGCAACTCATAAATCCCAGGTTTCGCAATAAAACCACTTGCAGCAATCATAGCGCCCTTGCTCGGGACGAAGACACGTGCACCTTTTCTGATTAACGGATCGTTTATAGGCTCAGGATTTTTTAAAAATTCATAAAAATCCACGCTTTTAGTTGTTTCACCATTTTGACTTAAATAAATATTCCTTAATGATCCATTGTCAGAGACTCCACCTGAAAATGCTATTAATCGACTTAGTGGTGTATATGGAGGTACAGCAATTGTTTTTGGTGAATTTACATTCCCTGAAATCTGCACAGTTACTAACCTAGCTGTATCTAATCTAACAAAGACTTTTGCTGACGCGTCATCTAAAAGAATTTGATCTAAAATTAAATTACTCACCTCTTTAGCTTTTAATCCTGCAATATAAAATGGGTATAAATCATCAATTGTTATAGTTCCATCTTTTTGAATTTGAACAGAACCACTTGATGGATTTAATCCTGTAATTGTAATTTGAATTATATCCCCCAAACCAAACTCATAATCTTGACCTACTGTATTGAAAAACAATAAACTTTCATCTTGAGTTTGGGTAAATTCTTGTGCGCCGTAAATATTTAGACTCTCTCCAGTCAATGTTTTATAATAACGAGCAATAATTGATTGGGGTAATGGGGTGTCCATTTTAAACACATTGGTCAGTTCACGTTTTGGACCTTTCGCTGAATTCATTAAAACTTGGTTATTTGAGGATAACTTTTTATCTATGATATCACCTTGACTTCGCTTTGTAATATCTTGAATAACTTTTGGGTTTTTCTCAAAAAACTCTTCAAGCGTTTCAATATCAAAGGATTGAGCCCAGATTGGCTGACACATAGTAAATAAAACAAAAACATATAAACTTTTTAATAAATTAATATTCATCAATTATCTTTCACTATTGGATGTATTATTTACATAATAGAAGCTAAGTATGATTACCCCACCAATAAATAGTCCAAGGACAAGTGATAACAATAGTACCAACTTGGCATTAGGTGATGTTGGTTCTAAACTTATTGTTGGGTTGAGATATGGTTCTGCCGTGAAATGTTTACCCTTGGAGGCTAACATAAGTTTCTGCTCTTCTTTGCCTATTAATGCGGCTAAAGATGCTCTATGCTCTCGAGAGCGAGCAGCATTCAGCTTCTCTTTATAAAAAGCCAATGGCTCAGTAGAAAAATTTATATAACGCTGCCTCATGATATTATCGCTTGCTTCATTAGCTTCGTTAATAATCGCCAATAATAAATCTGGTTTTGACGTTTCACTACTAATTGTTAAAAAACCTGTTTCTTTATTTTTAATAATAGTAATATTAGTTGCAATAAATTGAGCCAAACGCCTTGCATTAGGAGGCATATAATCCAATTTTTGGCTTCCAGTTAACATTTTTTTAAAATCGCTAATTAAAGTCTGAAATTTAGTTGGTGATGGTCTAGAATATTTATTTAGTAATACATTCCATTCAGATCTAAAAACACGTTTGACAATTTCTTTATTATTAAAAATTATTTCTGCAACTTCATTAGAAGTTAACAATTCTTTATAAATATTGAAATTCATATTACTTGACCCAGCTTGCACCCTAACACCTGCTAAAGATGCTAAACTACCTAAGCGTCCAGCAGCGCTGCCACTTTGATCGTCAACAACAGCTTTTATTTTATATTCAACAGTATATTTTCTTTCCGCTGAATTAAGATAATAAGACGCCAAAGAAATAGAAATAAGAACAGATAGTATTAAAAATATTTTACCACGCCAAAGTGATAAAATCAGCTCCCTAAGGTTAATCTCATCATGGAGATGATTATTGTTATAATTATTCATTTTATATTTCAACTAAATTAAGTAGTTATCGTATATTTTATACAAGAAAGAAAGCAATAACTATATAAATTTTCAGTATTTTCAGTATTTTCAGTATTTTCAATATTTTTTTTTAGTTAAAATTAAAGCTAAATTAATGACACTTGTGGCCAATTCAAAGAAGGTTTTAAAGCTGTAAACTTTGAACTAACCTTAAGTATAATTAGAAATCATACATATCGAACATACCATCTAATTCTTGTATTTATAAAAGCATTTAAGATCCAATGTAAGGTATATATGCATCTATAATATTTGATACGACTATTTAGTTCAAAAAACAATTTGTTCATATTCCATTAATCAAATACGCGAGTTAAAAACTAATACTTCCAATAAAACATTTAAAAAGCTTATGTACATAATTTAATATTTAATTCAGAATATCTGGCAGTTCAGGTAAGCCAACAAATACCTTATTTACGATTTTGCTTGATGGGACAAATAACACCCAAGCAGTGACAAAAATAATTTTAACGTATAACCAGGTATTAACATTTCTTACAAACCAAACTTCCAAATCACCTTTATGGGGTGTAATATTTTCAATATAAAAACTAATTGGGTCCTCATGACCATCGAGGATTCTCTCCTCATCACGAAAAATTATTGACCCTATACCAGTTAATCCTGGCCTGACAGTACTCAAAACTTTTTGTACCTCTATAGTATAATTAGAATAAGTATTGGGCACCATCGGTCTTGGCCCAACAATACTCATATTGCCAATAAAAATGTTCAACAACTGTGGTAGCTCATTAATTTTAGATTTACGTAAGAACTTACCTAGCGGCAAAACCCGAGGGTCATTTTTGATTGTAATTTCGCCACTTCCAATATTTGGACTGTCTTTAAGCATTGTTGCAAATTTAAGCAATTTAAAAGAATTACCGTTTTTTCCAACTCTAATTTGCCTGTAAAAGACTTCCCCTTCTCCAGTAACTTTTAAAATAAATACTATAGGCAAAAGTATTGGGGTAAGCATTATAATTGCTATACCTGATAAAAAAAAATCTAAAAACCTTTGCATAACACAACCTGTATATATCAATTAACTAAAATTTTCTTGTTCTATGAAGCCGTCTTGCCTTGCAGTATTGTTTTTTGAAAAATATTCCCTATACCATTCAACAGTAGATGCTAAGCCTTCCTGCCAATCTATTTTAGGATTATATCCAATTAACTCTTTTGCCTTTGATATATCAGGACATCTGCGACTCACTGAACCTGGATAAGTGGCAGCATTTACATATACGCCTGAGTAGTCCATCATTTTGCCAACTTCCTTTATAAGCTCCTCTATCGATATCTCCTGAGAACTACCTATATGGAATATCTGACCTGCTGCGTTATCAGACTCCATAGCAAGAATAGTTCCTGAAATGGTATCATCTATGTAAGAGAAAGCTCTAGTTTGATCATAGCCATACATTCTAAACGGACTTTCATTATTAATAAATCTTTCTACAAGGTGCGGTATAACGTGTTTGAAGCCCATATCTGGGCCAAAAGCATTGTGATAGCGGACAATGACAGCTTCAAAAGAATATTTTTTTGCGTAATTAAGAAATGCTGACTCCCCAAGTATCTTGGTTATGGCGTATGTAAATCTTGGATCAGCTACATCTTGAATACAAAGAGGTACTAATTCATCAGTAGGAATGGGATAGTCTAGAGCATCTGTTGTACCTGAATAGGTTTCACTAGTTGATGTGAAAAGTACTCTTTTTACTGTTGTGGTCTTCAGCCACTCTAAACAATTAAAGATGAGGGATGTATTTACCCTAATAACCTCATCAGGGTATTCAAGAGTATTATTTACGCCCACTACTGAAGCAAGCATGTAAACATTATCAAAATCTTTATCTAATTTCTCATAAGAAGAAAAGTTTGTAAAATCTTCCTCAATAAAATTGATAGAATCTATCTGTTTTTGTGTGAAATACTCTGAGGGATCACGCGCAAAACTATAGTCTGCAAGGGTTAATTCAGTTTCATTACTTTCAATCAAAAATCGCGCCAGATTCATGCCTATAAAGCCTGCTCCACCGATTATTAATATTTTTTTCTTCATTTAATTTATCTTTCCTAAAGCATTAGTTGAGTTAAAATATTATTCATTAAATTAACTATAAAACTATAAATCTATTTATTATATATTAGTGAATATTTATAATTTACATTATTTACCACGATAGTAAGCTTAATATCTTAAATTATTTGAGTTCATAATTTATATATAAATGAGAATAGCAAAATATCACAAATCCCCACGCCCTAGAACTGACACAGTATGTTTTTTACCAAGTAAAGTGATTTGTTCATTATTTAACACTCCTACTGCGTCAAAAATGAACATAGGCTTCATCGCATAAATCTGCTCTATTACTTCAGAGCTTCTATATATACTGTGTGCAGTTGAAAATATCATCAAATCGGTAGCCTTATGTAAAGCTGAGTAGATATTATTCTCAACTTTTTTATCAAGCTCCTCCCAAAAAACGACAAAGGGATCATGCAACTCTATTAAGCCTCCTGCTTTTTGAATCTTAGTCACAAGTTTCTCTACTGGAGTGTATCGAGTGTCTCCAACATCTCCACGATAGGAGACGCCTAAAAAGGTGACTTTCTTGCTACATACACTTCCAAACACTTCTGATAACCTATCAAAAGCAAAGCTAGGCATCATGTCATTATTTGAAACACTATTTATGCTCATATCTAGTTGGGAAGAAGAATTGAACAAGTTTGTTCGGGACCAACTCGCAAGTAAGGGATCTTTAGTTAAACAATAGCCACCAACACCAATGTTAGGATACATCAAGTTAGAATGTGTTTTTCTGACCCGAATAGCATCTATTATTTCATATAGATCTACTTTAGCCTCTTCTGCATACCTTGACCACTCTACCGCAAAAGCAATATTCATTGCTCTATATGAGTTTTCGAGAACTTTTGCCATTTCTGTTGCAGTTGTATGCTCAAGCCTAGTAAGCTCGCATTTAGAAACATCTATAATTGTTTTTAGAAAGCTTTCAGTTGCATCTGCGCTTTCCAGATTGTTTCCAGAATAAACTCGCGGAAATTCACGGATGGAGTCAATATACTCAGGCCCAGGCATTACTCGCTCATACGAATGCCCAAGCCGAAATTTATCAACAGCTAGCCCACGTATCTTTAACTGACTTTCGATTATTGGAGAGACTACTTTTTCACAGGTGCCAGGAGGGACCGTAGTTTCAACTAATATAAGAGCATCTTCTTTGCAATTTACACCAATAGATTTAATTGCTGCTTTAAACTGAGATAAATCAACATCAAAAGACTTTAAGCTATCGTCTTTCTGTGATTTTTTTTCAACATCCAAATTAATGTCAACAATAATTACATCAGCATATGCATACACTATTGGATCATAAGTAGCCAGAAAATTATCTTTTTCTCTTGCTCTATTGAAAAATTCAGAAATTTTTGGGTCATCCGCAATTAAAGGAAATTGCCCTTCATTGATTGACTTAATTTTCCAAAATGTATCTTCATTTGCTAAATCTACGCCAATAACAGCATACTCAGTGTCGATTGCGTTAGCACAAACTAATGACATGACCGCACCTACAAATCCGAGCCCTTGAATGACGACAACTTTCTTACCTGCATTCCTCAAAAGAAAGTTATCTATGGATGCTGAGTCGTCCAAATTATTTGGAATTTCATACTCAGCCTGAGTAAGAGCATTTATTGAAGTTGCCATCTAAATATCCCTTTGTTTTTATTTGTGCGTTTCATTTTTTTATTGCCATAATAAAGATATTATTCGTTTATAGCATCTATAAAAAGATCACATACAATATCTTGATGAAATTCATTAATTACTTTTTCTCGACCCTTAATACCCATTTTAACGAGAGTTTCATGTGAACATGATAAAATGAGCTCAATTTTTTGAGCTAGCGAAATATAGTCTCTTGGCTTACATAGAAATCCGTTTATCTCATCATCAATAATCTCTCTGCAACCTGGAACATTTGTTGCAATTAATGGACGTCCTACTGCAGCAGCTTCAAGTAAAACTCTTGAAGTACCTTCACGATAAGAAGGAAGAACAACACAACTTGCGCGGTTAATATATGCAACTACATCATCAGTCTCTCCCAGATATTCAATACAGCCCTCATTCTCCCACTCTCTCATTTGTAAATTTGGTATTGCTGTCCTATTTTCAACTCCCAATGGGCCCAATAATTGGAATCGTGTGTTTGGATACTTTTCCTTGATTACTCTCGCTGCATCAACAAATTCCCCAATACCTTTGTCCCATAGCATGCGAGCTATCAACAAAAAAGTTGTGTTAGATGAATTTTGAAAATCTGAATACGCAAACTTTTCTAAATTAACCCCAGAGCCAGGAATTAACCTACATATCTTTGGATCAACAAGCTTTTCACTTATAAATAAATTTCTATCATCATGATTTTGGAAAAATACAGTAGAAGATGAAGATAATGCAAACTTATAAAGAGTTTTAACAACCTTAGTAATCCAGCTATCTGTTATAAATGCAGTTCCAAGACCAGTAATCATAACTATTGATCTAATCCTCATTAATTTCGCTGCAATCGAACCATAAATAACAGGCTTTATTGAGAAAAAAATAAGAAGTGACGGCTTCAAAGTCATAATGTGTAAAACAAAATGAAAAATAGTTAAGATATCTACTAAAGGATTTATGCCTTTTCTAGATATAAATAAAGATTTTATCTCATCTACCTCTTTGGATATATATTTCTCATATCCATCAAACTGCGTCAAAATAAATACTTCAAATCCCTCAGACTTTAACCGCCTTATGAGCGCCATACGAAAATTATAAATTGTCCAAGCATAGTTAGAACAAATTACCACTCTTTTATTTATAGCTTTCAAAAGTCACAGCCAGTATATTCAATTTGCACCTTAAACATCTTTGATGTTCCTAATTTGATGGTTTTGGGGTATCACCGTAAATGTATTTAAAAAAAAATTATTCAATTTTATAATACTCTTTATACCAGCTAACAAATTTTGCTATTCCAAACTCAATATTAGTATCAGGTTTATATCCAACATCGTTCATTAAGTCGAACGTATCAGCATAAGTATAAGGAACATCACCCAACTGCAATGGTAACATGTTTTTAATAGCTTTCTTTCCCAAACATTCCTCTAGTACCTCAATGAAACGCAATAAAGTGCAAGGATTATTATTACCTATGTTATAAATTCTCCAAGGTGCGCTAGAAGTGCCTGGATCTGGATTGTCGCCACTCCAATTAGCGTTACTAAAAGCAGTATTATCGAGTGTCCGTATGACACCTTCAACTATATCATCAATATATGTAAAATCACGCTTATGATCCCCGTAATTAAAGACATCAATTGGTGTTCCAGATAATATATTTTTTGTAAACTTGAATAATGCCATATCTGGTCTACCCCAAGGCCCATAGACGGTGAAAAACCTTAACCCGGTGGTAGGTAAGTTAAATAGATGACTATAGGTATGAGCCATAAGTTCGTTAGATTTTTTGGATGCTGCATACAAACTTACTGGATGATCGACATTATTGTGAATTGAAAAGGGGTAATTCGTATTTGCACCATAAACTGAACTGCTGGATGCAAACACAAGATGCTCAACATTATTGTGACGACAACCTTCTAAAATATTCAGAAATCCTAAAATGTTAGAATCTACATAAGCATGAGGATTTTCTAGTGAATAGCGAACCCCAGCTTGCGCCGCAAGGTTGATAACTCGACTGGGCTTATATGTTCTAAATACATCAGAAATTGCCTCACGATCTTGAATATCGGCTCTAATATCAATAAAATTTTCATGACTATTGATATCTTCAAGGCGTGCTTTTTTAAGTTCCACATCATAATAATCGTTGAGGTTATCAATACCGATTACTTCGTCACCTCTAGCAAGTAATCTTCTAGCTAAGGTCGAACCAATAAAACCTGCAGCTCCAGTAATAAGTATTTTCATATATAAAAATAACTCCTAAATGTTTGACAAAAAATCATAATCGTCCATCGACATCCTCTTGTGACAATAAACTTTTTATATCATAAATTACGCAATTATTTTTTCCCAATGCTTTTATGTTTTCTGCACCAAGGTTCTTAAAGATCTTATGTGCAACAGCAATAATTATCGCATCATAAGTATCAGCCTTAAGCTCAAGCATCATATTGATTTGGTGCTCATTTCTAGCTATTGCTACGTCAACCCATGGATCATAAACGTCAACATTTATATTATAATCTTCCAACTCATCAATAATATCTACTACACGGGTATTCCGTGTGTCTGGGCAATTCTCCTTAAATGTTAACCCTAATATCAAAACTCGAGCATCACAAATTTGGATTCGATTTTGAAGCATAAGTTTGACAACTTGACTGGTAATAAATCCACCCATATTGTCATTTAACCGTCTTCCAGCAAGAATTATTTCAGGATTATATCCTACTTCTTGAGCTTTATGTGTTAAATAGTACGGATCAACACTAATACAATGTCCACCGACTAAACCAGGCTTGAATGGTAGAAAATTCCACTTAGTACCAGCTGCCTCCAGAACTTCAGATGTATCAATATTAAGTCGAGCAAAAATAATTGCTAACTCATTAATTAAGGCAATATTTATGTCTCGCTGTGTATTTTCAATAACCTTTGCAGCCTCTGCCACTTTAATACTGGACACTTTGAAAGTACCCGCATCAATAATGGATGAATACAATTGATCTATGAATTGAGCAGATTCCCTTGTCGACCCAGACGTAATTTTAACAATATCAGAAACTCGATGATTTTTATCACCCGGATTTATACGCTCTGGACTGTAGCCCAAATAAAAGTCCTCGTTTAACTGCAAGTTTGATATTTCTGAAAGAATCGGACTACATATCTCTTCTGTCACACCTGGATAGACTGTAGACTCATAAATTACAATGTTTTTACGGGTAATTACTTTTCCTAAAAGTTCACTTGCTTTGATTAATGGTTGGAGGTCAGGGTTTTTATTTTTGTCTATTGGAGTTGGTACGGTGACAATATAGATATCGCATTCTTTAATTTCATTGATATCATACGTAAAAGATAATTTTTTTGCCTCACCTAGAGAAATCTTATCTACCTCGAGGGTTGTGTCTATACCCTGTTTCAATTGCTGAACTCGATTTTCATTTATTTCAAAACCTACGGTTTTGTAAACTTTTCCAAATTCAACCGCCAAGGGTAGGCCAACATAGCCAAGCCCCAACACACAAATTAATGGATTTTTAGGAAATATTAAATTTGAACTCATTTACCGACACCAATATAATTTTTGTTTAATGGAATAAATATTTTATATTTTCGACACTTGTTATTAAGCCATGCAATAGAATTATTGTAGAATACCTACAATATTAATTCAAAATTATTGATTTTCATCTAACCAAGCCTGAAACATTAAAATATCCCATAAATGGTGCTGCCAATCTCTCTTGCCAGAGAGGTGTTCATTCCATTTTTTCAGCACTGCTTCAGCGTTGAAGTAGCCTTGGTTACGTAATTTTATCGGATCTAGCAAATTTTGGCTCCAATCTAATAGCGGCCCACGCAACCAGTTATGCAGTGGAACTCCAAATCCCATTTTGGGCTGATCAACCAATTCTCGAGGAACATATTTACTCAACAACTCTCGCAAAATCCATTTCCCTTGTCCGTTTCTTATCTTATAATTTAATGGTAAAGACCAAGCAAATTCAACTACTCGTTGATCCAGCATTGGAACCCTTGTCTCAAGACTAACCGCCATAGCGGCCCGATCAACTTTAGTCAAAATGTCATCTGGCATATATGTAATAGTATCTAGGAACATCACTCTCTGTTCTATATCATATAAATTTGGCAATTCAGAAAAATCTGAAAGTTTAGTTTTAGGCTCATTAGACCCCAGCACAATAGAATCAGGTTTATTCCAATGTGATACCAAACTTCGATACATTTCTACTGGCGTTTCAGCCAAAATTACATTGGCTAATTTATACATCTTATCACCAGGTTGGGAAACTTTGAAGCGCTGCGGAAACACAGCTGAGCACATTTTAAAAAATTGGTTCCAAGAAGCTGGCGATAGAGAGGTAATAGCAAAAAAAATCAACCTTCTTACAAATAATGGTAAGTGCCTAATCTTACTCCAGATAGACTTGATCCATATGTGGCGGTTATAACCACCAAATAACTCATCTCCACCGTCTCCGGTTAAAGCAACATCAACGTGTTTTTTTGCTAGCTGTGAGACTAAATAAGTTGGTATTTGAGAGGAATCCGCAAAAGGCTCGTCAAACATCTTTGGAAGTTGTGGAATAACGCTCAAAGCATCCGAAGAGGTAATATATAACTCTGTATGCTCTGTACCCAAATGCTTAGCGATTGCTTTTGCTTGCTGTGCTTCATCATATTCTTTCTCAGAAAATCCTATTGAAAAAGAGTTAATTTTCTTTAGCGACTGCGACTGCATCAAAGAGACAATTGTCGATGAGTCAATGCCACCTGATAGAAAAGCACCAAGTGGAACATCTGACTGCATCTGATCGAATACTGCTGAGGATAGTAATGTCTCTAAATCCGAAACTGCATCATCTTGGGATCCATTAAACGGATTTTGTACACCAACACTCACAACTGATTTCATACTCCAATAGGTATCTAAGTCAGTAGTATTATTTTTAGAACTGAAGGTTAATATAGCTCCAGGAGATAATTTAGAAATTCCCTTATATATCGAATGAGGGCTAGAAATCGTGTTGTGACGAAGTAAAAGGCATAATGAATCTCTATCAATCGTATTTTCAAACTGTGGATGTGCTTTGATTGCATCTAGTTCAGACCCAAAAATAAAGGCGTTACCTTGCCAGCCATAATAAATGGGCTTTTCACCCATTCTATCTCTAGCAAGTGTCAAACTCATTTCATGCCGATCCCAAAGTGCGAGAGCAAACATACCCAAACTCTCTTGCAATGTTTTCTTGACACCCCATACCGAGATCGCTGCAACAAGCGTTTCTGTATCAGAATGCCCTCTCCAAGAAAAATCATATCCCTCTCTTGCTAAATTTTTACGGATGGCCAAATGGTTATATATCTCACCATTAAATGCCAAAACAAATCGTTTACATGCTGATTCCATAGGCTGATGGCCTGCAATTGATAAGTCTAAAATTGCCAGCCGGGAGTGCCCCAAAGCAATACCATTATGACCATCAACCCAAACCCCGTTGCTATCTGGCCCTCGATGTATCAACTTACTAACCATATGACGGCAAACTGATTCACGAACAGAACTATGTTTGCTGTAAAAACCTGTTATTCCACACACTACAGATAAACCGGCTTATTAAGAAACATTATCAGTCGTAAGCAAATCATAATATATTTTTCTTTCTTAAAGTTAGATTAAAAGTAAAATAACAGGCAGTACAGCTTTTAGTCATGCATTAAAATTCACAATATTTCCCGCCCAGGACAAACCAACACCAAACCCCAATAATAATGCAGTTCGACTTCGCGTATTTTTTCTAGGTTTCATAAGCTCTTGTTTAAGCCCAATCGGAATAGTCGACGAAACAGTGTTACCAAATTCTCCATAAGATCTATGCATCTTGTCTTCAGGAATTTTTAATTTTTTCTGAATACTGTCGATAATAAATTTATTAGCCTGGTGCAAAACAACAATGTCAATATCATCTAAAGTTGCATTTTCTTTCTCTAATATTTCTTTAAAAACCCTCGGCACTGCCGACAATGTGAAAGTAAAGATCTCTCTGCCGTTCATAAACAAATTAGCACTACTTCTTATATTGTTACTATCATCTTGCTTCTCAATAAAGGAAATTTCTGATATGGGATTTCTAGACCCACCATCAGGAACAATAAGATGCTCAGCTCCTTTTCCATTCGTACCATATATCGGTCTTGTGATAAGTTCCTTATCACTATCTAAACCTTTTATTAAAGTACACGCAGCCGCATCACCAAACAGAGTTCTAACGCTTTTGTCTTGTACATTGATATATTTTGAATATGTGTCTGATGTGATAACTAGCACATGTGTAGCTTGTTTGGTTTCAATCAAACCCTTAGCAAGTCCTAATGAATAAACAAACCCCGAACAACCTTGGTTAACATCAATTGCTCCAATAGATTGTTTAAGTCCTAGCCGCTCTTGGATAATACATGCAGAAGTAGGAAGATAGTAGTCTGAAGATTGAGTACATAAAATTACGTAATCAATCAAGTATTTAAGTTCTGGATTTTTTCCTAGAAGCTTATTTGCAGCAGAAATTGCAAGATCGGTAGCAGTTTGGTTTTTATCAACAATAAAGCGATTACTAATACCAGTTTTTTCAACAATTTTCTCTACATCCCAATCAGGATTAATCTTTGAGAGATCTTCATTAGATAATCTATTTTTAGGCACAAAATATTCTATATTATCAATATATGCTTTCATAATTTTCCACAAAATTTAGGTTTAGAGATTGATGTTAAGTTTACAGTTTATTTAGGGTCTTGAGCAATATAAACATCGGTGCTCCAGAGAAGCCAGCCATATTTCTCTTCAAAATTAATCCACCCTTTTGCTTTGAGGTCCATTAATAAATCCATATGATCAATTAATTCATCTGGTAACTTCCACTGTTTATGCCCTACATGCCTTATATGTTTAAACCTTTTGTGAGCTGCATCTAAAATTTTTTCAACATTTGACAATGAAAGTATCGGGAAAAAGAATTTTCCAACATCGCTTAAATGATTGGGAGCCGAGTTAATTGCCTCAATTACAAGATCTGAGCCATCCAAACCGGACTCACATGAAGTTTTTCTAAACCAGGGTGATATTGCAGCAACATTTTGGGCAATTCCAGAAATATCATCTACTATATAATCAAAAAATTGTCCTTCCCATGGTGAAAAAACGCTGCCTTGACGCGCGACTACAGGAATACCTAGATCACGCGCATTTTCCTTAATCAATTCTGTTGCATCAACACTTAAATCAGAACAATACAATGGACCCTTTGATTTATCCAAAAGGTATAAAGCAAAACCAACCACACCGGACCCACAACCTAGGTCTAATATCTTACCAGGCGTATCAATATTAGCAGAAACAGCCTTTATTATTTCGTCACTAGTCCCAGTTGGATGAAACACACTATCTTTGAGTTTAAATTCAAATGTTTGATTACCAGTCAGTTTGCAAGTGTATTTTTTCGTCATTATCTTTCCTTAAAATAAATTTGCATAAATATAATATTATTTATCATGTGGCTCCACCATCAATAGTAATTTCAGCGCCGTTTAAAAATGAAGATTCCATTATAAACTTAACAGCTCGTGTTATATCCGCCACATCACCTAAATTCTTACCTGGTATTTGATCAATCAATTCTTTTTTTACTTTTTGCTTAAGATTTCGAAACATTCCAGTATTGAAAGCGCCTAGTACTAAGGCATTAGAAGTAACGTTAAACTTTGCATATTCTTTGGATAATACCTCTGAAAATCCAAGTAATCCTCGTTTTGTTGCTGTATAAGAGAGCGTACCTGCAGAGACACGTATAGAAGAAAAATGGACTATGCGTCCCCATTTTTGATTTATCATTAATGGAAGAAGCGCTTTTGTTAATAAAAAATTTGCAGTTAAATTTACCTCAATTGCTGTATCCCACATCTCCTTAGTATGATTAACAACTAAGCTACTTTCTGCAACTCCAGCACCATGTATTAAGGTTATTTTATTCAAAACATGACTATGTTCATTTACAAAATTTTTAATATGATCCTGTCTACTTATATCCAATTTATGATATGTAATGTTGCTAACACCTTCAATAATTTCAGGCTTAGTAGTATTGTATATTGCAATAACGTCATCAAGCTCCGATAGGCTACTCAACATTTCTTTTCCAATACCGCCTGAAGCACCTGTTAAAATAATCACAATATGACACCTTTCAGTAAAGAAAATTTCGAATCAGTTGTTAAAATACTCTAAATTTAGTGGAAATTGATTCTTTTCTCGGGTTATGCAAATAAATAAATTATTCAAAATATAAATTCTTGTATAAAACTTTTTATCTTTGAAGTTGACTGCATAGTTATCTTGGCCAAGCTTGACGATTTCGACGGGAACGTCTCCAAATAGTACTGAAACCAATCCGAATGAGGTTGGTACTGGTTGAACTTTAATTAAGCATTCAAGAATCATGATAATACCAAGCTCTGACAACATTAAACTTGGAAAAGTTTCTCTGATTTTAACTTTAAGTGTTCTTGTCAACTGCCTCTCAACTGGCTCAATGTCAATACTGACCTTTTCACACTTAGAAGATAAAATCACAGCTGAAAGTTTTTTTGAGTGAGAAAAGCAGTAGTTATAGTATCCAGTTACTCCTGCAAATATCGCTAATCTACCCAACTCATATCTAGAAGTTATATAACGTTTACTATGCCAAGTAGTTGAAGTGAACCTTGTAAAAAGAATCGATACTCGCATAAAAAAATTACGAAAAACGCTATTTTTTCTCTGGAAAAGAGCTACCCAGACATCATCTTGTTTGGAGATTTTTGATACTTGCAATTCTCTATGCTTTAGTTTTTATTTATCAAATCATAAACTTCAGATATTTTCCTACAGTTTGCCAACTCGTCGCCATTAAGCTGAATACCATACTGCGTATCTATCCCAGATATTACAGAAAGTAAGGCAATAGAGTCCCAGTTTTCTTCTGGATCTAAAGCTAAAAATTCGTTTACGTCAGCTAAATCCATTTCCAGTGCTTCAGCAATTAAATGTTTAAACTTTTCATTCATCATATAACCTCATTCTTTTGTTAAGTTAGTGTTTAAGCATCAGTTAGTTTACTACTGGGTAAAAGATCAAGATAATCTTTTTGCCTCTTAACAATAAAAGGCATGCTTTCTTTGCAAAGTGCTATTTGAGCGCAAAGATCGGAGAACAATTTCTTGGTTTGTGGTGATGTAATTAAGTTGTGCGGGTGCAACCAAAAGTGTGCGACCTCACCCCGCTTCATGGCATTATCTATCATACTTTTATATTTCAACATAGATATAGAAGCGGGGATTGCACGTCTAAATCCGCTTTGCCAATTAATGAATGCTCCACCTGGAATTCTTATAGGATGCCCTTTTTTTAGTTTTTCTGATTTCTGGAAGACCCAAATTTCGTCTGCAAGTGTTCTTACATATTTCGGAACATTAGGGCTAAGTACAGAAATTGGAGTATCACGATAACCAAAGATACCAAAATCTTTCAACATCTCCTGATGATAGACCATATTCCTTGGATAGATAAAAGTTGAACAATCTATGTTTTTTTTCTCTGACCAATTACGGACCATATCCAGTTCTTGTTTCACATCAGAGACTTCGAGGGAAGTGAATGGAATGTGCGTATATCCATGTGATGCTATCTCATGCTTTTGTTGTCCAAGAACCATTTCGAATAACTCTGGCAAAAACCACCCTTCCTCTGATTTATCCAAAATTCTATCTTTAGATGGACCTATCCAATTCGCATATCTTGCTGAAGATAAATTAGGATATGATATGTCCAAGAACTCTTCTCTAGTCTCAGTGAAAGCTCCTACAAAGGCAAACGTAGCCGGTATATTATACTTTTCAAGAGTCTGTAAAATAAAATCATAGGCTGAAAGCAGATTAGCGCGCGTAAGATTTACATCCCAAGGAGTATAAATATCAGTCATACCCCACTTGCCTTCACAGTCAAACGACAACGTTACACTTCCCTCAGACACGGCTTACTCCCAAAATAAGAAAAATAAAGACTACGAGTAACTCAAAAAGTTTAACCCATCGAATCCTATATCTGAACAAAAACTTGGAACAATTGGTTCAAATTCAAGTTTTTTTGCACTCGAGTATACATAGGAAACAGGTAAATCTGCATAAACCTTATACCCAAAGTTGTTTGGCGGTGCACACTCAAAGGAGGTGTGGAGAATAACGGGTACCCCAATTCTAGAGGTTATCTTTTCAATAAGCTTTATTATTTTCCCATAAACCACATCACTTTTACACTGGACATAAAAAATCCTCGCGTAAGGTATTTTTCCTCTCTTTCCAAGAACGAATAAAACTGAGTTTTCCCCATCAGAATCAGAAACGTAGAAGGTTAGAGGAGAATGTTTATGAAAGAATCTCCATTTGAAATAAACTAAAAACTGATTGATATCTTTATATGATTTTAAAGAATTATTGAGGAAATTATCATTCGTCTCTTTGCTATGGCCAAATAAAAGATTTTTGCGTTCCGCAAGCTTTTTTAGACTCAGAAGTTTTTGTGGCGAGATTCTCCTAAAAATATTTAAAGGAAATTGATACTTTCTGTACCAGAAAGACGTAAATTTATTTGAGCCTAACCTTCCGTAAACTCTAGATAATCTACCGACAGATCCTGGCAAAACAAGATAATCATCAGTCTTCAGGCTATCCTGCATCAAACGAAAGCCTACTGCTCCCCTATGACACTCATCTACCATCAAATCATGCAAAACCGTTGCTATTTTATACTCACCATTTATCAAAATTGGCGCCTTAAAATTATGCTCCATTCCAACAACCTTAGCTTCACTTAATGCAACTGCAAAGCTCTTACTCGGATCATTATAAAGCCATTCTAGGTAAACACGGTTTATCTGGTAAGAATTTTTACCGAAGTTATTGACACAAAAAGTTGCATATGAACCATAATCATCTGGTCTGTATTGCCTATATTCTATTGCTGCTGATGTTGAGTTTTTCAGGGTCATATCAATTCGGGCCACTACACTTTAAATTCAAAATAATTCATTTTTGACAAAACACTCAAAAACTCGATAACTATGTCTTTATATAACTCAATTACTTTCGATAACCAATTGCACACCAAAACGGCATGCTATTTGAAAAATCAATATTCTCAAGACCAGAAATTATCATCATTTCTTCAATTTCCTTCCGTGAAAATCTTTGCTCGAGGCGAGTTCCAAAACGGTCAAGAGCATCCGTTCTCATTAAATAAAAGCTTAAGTTTTTATAAATAGACAAAGGGATATTTTTGGAACTAAGGCCTATCTTTTCGACTGCCCAGGATAATTTAGCAAGTGGAAAATAGATGGATACAGCAATCACCTGGCTAACCCAATATCTTAAGCTGTGCGGCAATCGAGATATAACCCTCCTCATAAGGTCTGTTACCCGCCAAATAGAGCGAAACCACCATGGTTTATCATCGAAATCATAGTATAAATAGACTAAAAAAGGCGCTCCAACTTTGAGCTTTTTCACGCATGCAGATAGGCCCGCCTGAGTATCCGGACAATGATGCAACACACCCAACGAATACCCAAAATCCATGGCATTGTCATCGAGTGGAATTTGATCAACAGTTGCCTCGTGAAATTCGCAGTTTTGAAATTCTGATAAATTTGACTTGGCAACCTCAAGAGCTGCACTCGGATCTATGCAGTGTAATTTCGCAACTCTCGGTGCGACAAGAACCGCCCAACGCCCACTGCCACAGCCAAGGTCGAAGCCAACGGCATCTCTTGGCAACTTTTCCCATGGAAAAATTGAAAAATACAGTTGGAAAGCCTCAAGGTGTTCTTTTAGTGATAATCCTGATTGATCAAAGCGACGCCATTCATCACCAAATCCTTCAACTGTTTTTTTATCAACATTTAGATTTTTGTTTACTTTAATATTCATAAATTTAGGATTCTCAGTTTTTTAAGTTAATTATAATTTGAATTTGATAGTCTAATTTATGCTAGGCTGCACCTGCAAAAAATCCTATTTCCTATTTTAAAGAATAGATGCAAGTACATTATCCCACCGTCTCAAAATGTCATCCTCTGAATAATTTTCACATGCACTTTTTCTGCCTAAAACTCCAGCAGTCTCCCTAGCATCTTTGCTTGAAATGTATTTATCTAACATAGTATACCATTCATCTTTGGTGTTGCACGTCATATCCAGTCCAGCCTTACTCATCGCGCGGACATATGACGGTGTAGCGGCAGTAATAACTGGCATCGCCATTCTCCAAAAAAGCAAAAGTTTATTTTCAGGCTTTCCTAGAACAAGAGGATTCATTAAATCTACTGGAATAACAGCGAGATCACATGAAGATATTATTTCTGAACACATAAACTCGTTCCATTCATAAACATAAACCCGATCACATAATCCTTTAACAATGTCCGCAGTGTATGTTTTCCAATATTTACCGGCAAAGCGCTGGAAACTTAAGTCAGTGACAAAGTGCAACGCGATTTCATGTTTTCTCTCAAGTTCAAAAAATACGCTTCTTAACAAGTTAAATTGATAAATATTACCAGCTTGTCCTTCCCAGACAATATTAAATACTTTTCCAGATTCGTATTTATTCTTGGTGCGCTTAAGGACAGAGCTATGCACATCTAATATTTGATGAATATTATTGCAAAATGGTTTGATGTCTAAAGCTTGCTCATCAGTCGAACATATCACTGCATCTGCGCGTGAACACATTGACTCAATCGACTTCCATTGATTTAATCTGAGGTATTTACTTTTACCAGCAAGGTATTTTGCCAGACCCCGTAATCTACCTTTTATTTCAGTTCTAGGAACTGCTAAATATGAGTCAATAAAATCATAAACGATCTTAGCTCCACCAGGGTCATAATTACACCATATACTCAAATCCGCGCTTTGACTTAAAACTACTAAATCATACTCTTTTGAAGGGTCAGCAATCTCAAACTTTAAGTTTCTATTTTTTGCGTAGTAACTAAACCTTCGCTTATCCCCTGGTGCATGATAATTTTCACTAATTGGCACATAACCAATACGTAATTTAGTCAAATCCATTTTAAGTTTCCAATTAACAAATCCATTGGTATTATTTATTTCGAAACCAACTGATTGTATGGTCTAGACCGCTGTCAATATCATAAATAGGTTTCCACCCAATATTTTTAAGTCGTGTGGTATCAGCAATAATAATAGGGACTTCATTCAAAGATCTAGGCTCGTTAATAATTTCCAATAATCCTTTATTGCCTATTTTTCCCTCAATTTTTCCAACAATATCTCTCAATTTTATTCCGAATCCTGACCCAATATTTACAGGGCCTTGTATATCACTTACTAGTAATGAAGCAAATGAAGACGCGACATCACTTACATGTAAATAATCACGAACAAGTGCGCCATTGCTACATTTAACTTTCTGGCCACAAAGTAATGCTTGTATAACCGATGAACATAACCGGTCAGGGTGTTCGTGAGGCCCATAAACTGAGAATATCCTTCCCCAAGCAAAGGACAGTCCCTTTAAAGTAGCATATGAGGATAGCATCAACTGCAATGAATGCTTACACGTGCCATATAAAGAAGCTGGATCTAGTGGTGTTGTTTCTTCATTGTAGACCTCATAATCCCAATCATATTCTGCACAACTCCCTGCTACTACAACACGTTTACCACCAGCTTCAGCAAATTGCTCGAACAAAGTTAAACTCGCTTTAACCCAATGATAGTTTTGTACTGATGTCCAATAATTTCCTGGTTCAACATTCCATGCTAGGTGCAACAAATGCGATGGTCGAACATTTTGAATTAACTCTATACTTTTATTGCTATCAAGTAGGTCAACCTTATGCCAATGTATCTTATCACTCAGTTGCATCTTTGAGGATACAGCATGAACTTCATATCCCAAAGCTCTGAGCTGAGCACAACAATGGAAACCTACAAAACCAGAAGCTCCAGTTACCAGTATTCTCATCAAAATACTCTCATCTCCGGCACTGCCACTACAAATTTTGCATCCCAGTCCCTTATAAAACTATTTGCATCCATAACTTCTGTAGCTATGTTCCACGGTAGGATTAATATATAGTCTGGCTTTCTTTCCTTTAGAACTTTGGGATGAAATATTGGAATACGACTTCCTGGCATAAATTTCCCTTGTTTTGAGGTTGCAGAGTCACAAACAAAAGACAATAAATCAGATCGAATGCCAGCAAAATTTAAAATAGTATTTCCTTTAGCCGCTGCACCAAAAGCTGCAACTGTCTTTCCAAGGTTTTTTTGTTCAATTAAAAAGCTAACAAGTGCATTTTTAACATTTTCAGCCTTAGTCTGGAATTCATGATACGTAGTAATATTTGTCATGCCATTTTTTATTTCATTTTCAATTATTTCTTGCACCCTGGGACTTTCAGTTATTTGGCTGCCATCATGACAACCAAAAATACGCAAACTACCCCCATGCGTGCTTAACTCCTCGACATCAAATACGCGAAGTCCAAACCTTTGAAAAATACTGCTTACCACAGATAGTGACAGATATGAAAAATGCTCATGATAAACTGTATCAAACTGAGAATGTTCTATTAATCTCATGAGGTGTGGGAACTCTAGCGTTATTACACCATCCTGCTTTAATGCTTCTTTAAGGCCTTTTGTAAAGTCATTTATATCAGGCACATGCGCATAAACATTATTTCCTATAATGAGGTCTGCTTTCTTAGAGTTGAAATTTTGCTTTGCAAAAGCGTTACCAAAAAATTCTCTTATTACAGGTATCCCTTTTTCTTCGGCTTTTATTGCAGTGCTTATCGTAGGTTCAACACCCAAACATGGAATGCCTGCATCTAAAAAATTTTTTAGCAAATAACCATCATTTGAGGCCAGCTCCACTACAAAACTTTCATAATCTAGATTAAATCGATTAATTGCCATTTCACAATAATCCATAGCGTGTTTTACCCAACTAGTAGAAACTGACGAGAAATAAGCATAACTATCGGTAAAAAATTGGTCTGATCCCAAATAGTCCTCTGTCTGAACCAACCAGCAAGCATCACAAACATATATCTTCAATGGAAAATATTGTTCTTGGCGCCTCAAGTCACTACAATCAAGATATGAATTTGATGGTGGCTGAGCACCTAGATCAAGAAATGTTTTTGTTAGTGGTTCATTACAATGACGGCAATTCAAAACTCACTCCTTTAAATGTATCAGATAAAAGTTGTCGTTCTTTATCTTTTTTTGAAATTTTCGAAATATTTTCTGGCCAGTTTATTTCAATGCGTGGGTCAAGTGGATTTATACCCCCTTCATGATCTGGGCTATATTGCTGTGAATGAAAATATAGTAATTCAGCATTGTCAGTTAAGGATTGATATCCATGGGCTACCCCAGGTGGAAGTAAAAAATTCATATCGTTATCTTCAGTTAATATTTGAGAGTATGATTGCAAGAAAGTATCAGAATCACGCCTTAAATCCAATGCCACATCATAAACTTGGCCGCTAAGACAACGAATAAGTTTAAATTCATCAAATGGATAGTGCTGAAAGTGAAAGCCTCTAACAGTACCTTTTTTTACTGTTTTAGTAAAATTCACCTGAACCAATGGCATTGACCATCCATAAGCTTCAAATACATCCGCACAGAATAACCTCGAAAGATGGCCCCTGTCGTCTCCTATCCTTGAAGTTTTCATCACAAAAAGATCTTTAATTGGAGTTTTTATTTTTTCAAATCTATTCATTTTTTCCCAACAAATTATTATAAGATTTATTACAGTAGAAACTGAATGTTAAAGGATTATTCATAAATCCAATTTAAATTTTGGGTTAATCTATTAGTACTCATATGTTTTTTTAACACGTTTAATCGCATAAAATCAGAATTGTGGAAATTTTTATCCGCAAAGCCCATAGCGGTTAAACCGTCTCTCAAGCCTTGTACAGTCTGTGCCAATGATATTATTGGCTGATGATTAGGCGCCAAATCTCTAAATTTAGAAAAATCAACTTTATAAGATCTATTATCCGGTGCTGCATTTATATTTACTTGAACTTCAGTGCCAGGAATTTCTTGAGCAACAGTATTAGCCAATTCCTTTACTTGGTAATTCCATTGGTCGCTACCTGTATTTATAATCAAAAAGGTACCTCCATTTTCATGCTTTCGGCCAACAGCCCAATCGATAGCCCTTGCCATATCAGAAATGTGGATCAAAGGCCTCCATGGCGTTCCATCACTTAAAATATTTATAACTCCACCTGCTATTGCACATGCAACAAAATCATTTACTACCAAGTCAAGCCTTGTTCGGTCAGAAAATCCACATGCCGTGGCAAAACGAAGACAAGTCACTATAAAATCATCTGATGCTAATTTTTCCAAGCCAAGTTCTGTATCAATTTTTGACTTTGCATATGCAGTTAAAGGGTTAAGGTCATCACATTCCTTTTTAGGTTGCCCTGTAGCTGCGCCATAAACACTGCAACTAGATGCGAATATATAATTACTGACTCCCGCATTTTTTGCTAACTCAGCAATCTTTAAACTTGATTGGTAGTTAATTTCATCAGTAATTCGTTCAAAAGAATTTCCCATAGGATCGTTACTAATTGCTGCAAGATGTACTACTGCTGAAACGCCTTCAAAATCTAATTCAGTAACATTCCTTACATCTTTATAAACTTGAGTATTAATAATTCGCTCTGGCAAAACTTTTACACCTGTGAGGCAATGTGCAAAAATACCTAAATCTAAACCAATCAGTTCAGCTTTAGGGTAAGTAGATCTGAGTTTTTTAATAACAGACGGTCCAACATATCCTAAATTCCCTGTAATCATAATCTTCATTAAATTTTCCTTATCCTTATTTTGAAACCATTTAGTCCTAATTTTGTTTCAAATCACAAAGACACTTAAATCACCAAATAGTAAAAACCAATAACTTGATTTTTTTAGCTTTTAAAATGAGTACACACATATGATCAAGACATAGTATAATTAGGATTAATCACCAAGACTTCCAAGGTGCTTGCCCTGAACTCCAAAGATCTTCAAGTAAATTCTTATCTCTTAAAGTATCCATTGGTTGCCAAAACCCAAGATGTTTAAATGCAGCTAACTTGCCTTTCTCAGCTAATTTTTTCAGTGGGTAATCTTCCCAACTAACATCATCACCTTCAATAAAGTTAATACATTCAGGAGACAAAACAAAAAATCCTCCATTAATCAATCCACCGTCACCTCGAGGTTTTTCAAAAAAACCTTCCACGTTACCCCCTTTAATTTGAAGCGCACCAAAACGCCCTGGGGGTTGAACTGCTGTGACAGTTGCGAGTAAACCTTTAGCCTTATGAAACTCGATAATTTTAGTGATGTTTACATCACTTAAACCATCACCATATGTAAAACAAAATTCTGTTTCATTCTTAACATAATTTAAAACTCTTTTTAGCCTGCCTCCAGTCATTGTATTATCACCTGTATCTACAAGAGTAATTTTCCATGACTCAGCATTTTTTTTGTGTACAACCATATCGTTATTTTCAAGATCAAAAGTCACATCAGACATGTGCAAAAAATAATTAGCAAAATATTCTTTAATTACATATCCTTTATATCCACAACAAATTATAAATTCATTGATACCGTGGGAAGAGTACATTTTAAGAATATGCCAAAGAATTGGCTTACCACCAATCTCGACCATCGGCTTAGGTTTTAAATATGTCTCTTCACTAAGTCGAGTTCCAAGACCGCCAGCAAGTATTATTGCTTTCATTTTTTCTCTCCAAATTTGAAACGAAAAAACCAACTATATAGCATATTATAGGCCCTTAAATTCTCTTTAAATGATACAATTGATCCCTTCGAAAGGGCAAATACAGATCTAGAAATTGGCTCAATACATAAAGTAACGAATAATACAATCAAAACTGATGGCACACTAAAATGTTTAAATGCATATTGAATACGACTGCGCATAGAATAAAATGTCCTTTTTGCTTTTACCTGGTATGAAGTTCCACCACCTAAGTGAAATGCTTCTGCGTCAGAAAAATATACACTATACCACCCCATATTTTTTGCACGAACTGAAAAATCTACTTCTTCAAAATACACAAAAAATCGTTCATCAAAACCATCTAAACTCAAAAATAAATTACGCCTCACCAAGAAGAAGGCACCAATAACTTGATCGACAATTCTTGTGCAAGAATGATCCCATTCTCTCATTGCGTCACCAAAAGATGGGAATATTTTTGTCATACCTATTGCATGCGCAAGTAAAGCACCTGCAGATGGCGCTCTCGAACAGCTTCTCGCTACTTGATCTCTTTCATCAAAAAGCTGCACCCCACAAATTCCAACCTTTGCATTTTCTTCCTCATGCATGTATCTGAGAACTTTGCTTAATGTACACGAACGTAGTTGAGTATCAGGATTCAAAAATAAAATAAACTCAGCCTGACAGAGACTTGCGCCCAAATTACATGCTTTACCAAATCCAAGATTTTCGCCAGCACGAATTAAAGTTACATCTGCATAGTTATCAAGAAAATTTTCAGAACCATCTGTAGAATTATTATCAACAACGATTATTTTACTAACTGATGAGCTTTTAAATTTAATAATTGAATCAATACACTCTTTAATAAGAAAACCAGCATTCCAATTTACTATAACAATATCTATATACACTAAAATTTTCCTTACATTTTACTTTCAATAAAGCTTATTAATTCGCAATTCTAAACAGAGGATTTGTCATGTTAATCTCCCAAAAATATATACTAAATTATATATTGTAATATAAATTATGCTGATAGCACTAAAAAGTTTAATATACGTCCATTTTTTATCACCAAAAAACAAAATACTCATTATGCCAATTTGAGACAACTCTCGAGTTCGATGAGCAACAATAGAGTAATCTATAAATAATACATAAACAAACACGCCAATAGCATTTAGATACGCTCCCTTTTGTTGCAGGTAACTCAACTTATTCCAAAAATATATACTTACAAAAAATATACCCGCTTGCATAATAAAAATAGAGCTCGTTAGATTAGCTTTCCCAGATGGCGAAGCCAACCAATACTTAGCAAAAGCTAAAAAATCAAAAGCTGATATCACAATATGAATAGAAAGACTAAATACAACAAGCCCTATCAAACCTAATAATGGAGATCGAACTAAATAGAGCACGAGTATAATAATTCCAGAATAGTGAAATAAAACTGCAATGCCTGCAAGAATTAGATAAGTAAAAACATTATGAGATTTGATGCAAAGCGAATACATTAATATAGTCATAGCTAATGCAGCTCTTATTTGATTAGCATCCAAAATATGAGCAAATATTATCACATATATACTAAAAGAAACCAAAGGATAATTATAATTTCTTTTAATTAAATAAAATTTACTAGATAAAGAAATTAGACCAAAAATATAAAATGTTAGTGCTGCAGAAGTAACTTGAGACAAATTCCAGAACAAAAAAAATGACCCAATTTCATATCTAACATTTGAATATGCATCAAAAAAGCTCGAACCATTTGTTTGGTGCCAAATTTTTTTATATTCTTCGTAATCATGTGAATGTATGCCTAATTGATAAAGGCTCCACAATGCAAATGAAAATACAGTAATGCTGAGATAAAGAATTAGTATTTTATCTATAGCTACAGTTTTTATGTTTAAATTTTTTAATATCATAGTGATGTTAGCTTCCTCAAATCATTTGGCTAACTAGGGGCATAATTTGATTGTATAAACAGGCATGTAAACTTTTTTCTTTGGTGCTTTACTAAAATATAAATCTCCTGAGAAATAAAAAGGTTTATACAAAAGAAATCCTATGTGATTAGTTCAGAGCAACTCAAGATTTAGACTCCATGAAATAATTTGCCACAACAAAGTCTTCCATATTATCAATATTTATTGAATGAAGGTTATCCATTATATAACCATAGGCATTATTTGTAACGAGTGTACTCTTATCCCTTATCGATGAGGCTGGAGACATATAAATTGACCCGTTTCTTATATAAACAGCGGGTAAATCTTGGCGAGGTCTCATATCCTCAAAGCCTTGATCAATATAATTAACTAATATCTGATCTTGTATCATTCTTTTCATTCGAAATGGATGCTCTGAATCAATTTTTTTTACGCTAACAACCGATGAGCCCATATTATTTTTGATAAATAGTTTCTCAATATCATAAATATGACGAATATCTCTTATAGGACATGTCGGCTGAAGAAGCATCACAGCATCAAATTGCATACTTAATTTTTTTTCAATAACTAGTAATTCATAGTGAAGGACATCCACAGTCAAGGCTTTATCATCACTTATATTGTCAGGTCTAAGGCCATTATTATTAATATTGTAATCTTCAGCAATCTTAATAATCTCATCGTCATCTGAACTAACATAAGTCAAATAGTTTTCGTTTAGCTTAGAAGCAACATCAAAGGTATGGCATACAAGAGGCTTTCCTAAAAGTTCTTTTTTATTTTTAGAAGGTATGCCTTTTGAACCTTTCCTTGCAGGAATTATAACAAGAATTTTTGGTCTGTTCATGTTCTTTTAAAGCCCTTTAAATATATCAAATTAGTCATGTCTTCATATTTCCCAATTATAGCTTTTCCTATGTTATTCAATATAATCTCAGATTGGTTATCCCAAAAATTATTTGTCCATCCTGCTATATGGGGAGTTATATGTACATTTTTAAGGTTTAAAACAGAATCTTGTATCATTCCTGCTTTGAGCCCATGAACATCAATGCTAGCACCCCTAATAATTCCATTTTTTAATGCGCAGATTACGTCCTCTAAAGAGTGTGTTTCTGCTCTGCCAGCACATATGTAATATATACCTTCAATACTTTTTAGAGTATCTATATTGAGTATATGTTTAGTTTCCTTATGAAGTGGTAGAACATTTACTAAATGGCTTGTATCTTTCAAGGCTTGATTTATCTCCGAAAGGGGGAAAAAGGAAATGTTATTAAAGTTATCCCTCTCAGTTTGACTAACGACATTTATTTGCTTGACTATTGGGGATAGTAATTTTGCCAAGCCCTTACCAATATCTCCATATCCTAATAAACAAATACTTATGTCATCATAGTCACTCATATATTCATAGAATTGATCGAAATGTTTTCGAGTTAATTCTGTATTATCATCGTAGTGTCTTGATAAAAATCCTGCCTTACAACTTCTGAAAATCTCTCCCATACAATACGTAATGACACTTTTAGAATTGGTTTGCGCACCATTGGTGATCGTAAGAAACTTTTTTTTGATAAAGCTATCTTCAAGCTTATCAATACCTATAGAGCCAAAATGTACCCACTCAAGATTAGGATATGCTTCAAGATTATGCTGATTTGGAAGGTTACCAAAGTAAAATTTCACATCTTGTTTATTAAATTTATCACCTGTAAATTTAAATACAGGCGATCCAAAAAGCCCGTTTATATCTGCAATTAAATTCAAAGGAATTTTATATGCGTTAATTTCTTGATTCCAATCAGATAAGATTACCATTTGTATTCATATCCAAAACAGTTATCAACGGATACATTTGCAAAATCTTCAATTTCAATACCTATACCTGGCTTTTCAAGTATAGTGTTTTTTAGATCTTCCAATCCTGAATATTCTTGGTTTAACGTTTTATCAACCTGAAGTTCAATCAATGGTTTTTCAAGAAAATCCAATTCATTTACAGATAACGCTAAATGAAAATTAGTATTAATAGCAACAGACGACCCCCATACGTGAATAGCTGTTTTTCTATTCTTAGATTTAGAATAATTTGCAATTTCTTGGCATAAACTCAAACCTCCAGAATGGCATGCATCAAATTGAATTATATTAATGTTACCAATATCAATTAGATTTTTGAACTCTCCAAATCCACTATATGCCTCGCCCGCAGCAATATTCAAATGAGTACTATTTTGAAGAAGGTCATGATCCAGATAATTGTCTGGATATAATGGCTCTTCTAACCAATATATATTTTGATCCTCTAAGAAGGGGATTTTTGTCAACACATCATTAACAGTCCAACAGGGGTTTCTTGTGCCGCAAATGCTATCCACCATTCTGCTAATACCAATTTTTTTCATAGCATCAATTCGCTCCATATCGGAGTCCCAAGATTGCAGGCCAACTCTCATTTTATAACCATCATATCCAGTGCTTTCAACAAAGGAACTTTCCTCCTCTATTTCCACAGATGAACATATCACAGAACCGCCAGATGCATAGATTCTTGGGAATTCCTTACTGCCACCTAAAAGTTTATATAATGGAATATCATTTAATTTCGCACACATGTCTAGAAATGCGTTTTCCAACGCTCCCAAGCAAGCTTTGAATATTCCATTTCTTGAAACAAACGGGATTTCCAAATTTCCAAAGATGTCTTTGGCTTCGCTAAGATTCTTACCTTTAAAAATATAATCTAAATATTCGAATATAGATTTCAAGCCAATTGAAATATAAGTCGCAGCATAGATTTCTGATATACCAGTTTTCTTTTCAACAGAAATAGTCACAAATCCTAGAGGTTTTATATTATCTGATTGCCCATGTACTTTTCCAGATGAAATTCTGGAATTCACCGAAAAAAAGTTTATCCCAATAATTTTTTGATCAAGGTCTATACCTCGAAAATCTACATTGATCATGTCAGTGTCTTACTAAATAGTTTATGTCATCAAAGGTATGTACAAATCCATCTGGTGGATTTGATTTTTTTATTCTAATGGCTGACACTCTTAGAATGGAGCCTTGACCAAACGCAACCCTCAAAAACTGAGTTTTTGGATCATGCATATTTTTTAGTGGAGAAATTTTTTGTCCATTTCGCATCCAAATATTACCCTTATCCTGTAAAGCAAATGAAGAAAAATGAAAATTTTCATTAAATATTTTACACTTATTTTGGAAATAAGCAGATTTAAGAAATCTTTTATATGTTACATCCACAAAACAAATCGCTTCGACATTATGACCAGCTTTGGCATTTAGAAGGCCAAGTATATCTAATGTAAATTTATAGAATGGGGCTCGCCTTGTCACCTTCCTTTTAAGAAAAATCAAACCATCCACATTAGGGTTTTTGGAACCATAATAAAATAACATTGTTCTGTGACTCAGAGCATTATTCTTTTTAAACCTACTGATTTCTTTAGCAACATCATCAGTTTTTCCATAAAAAACTATTGGACATATTCTATTTTCTAGCTCGAACCAATCAGGAATATTAATATGACTATCATCAATTTTTTTTATAAGATTATTTACAGCAACGGCTCTAAATGACTCATAGTTATTATGTTGATGAAGCCCATGATAATGATAGACGCAAGCCTTTGAGTCATACTTAATTTGAAATGCCAATTTAAGAATTTTTTTTGCCCAATCTCGATCTTCAATATTGGTTATGCAATTATCAAATTTTACTTTATTCCATGTTGTTCTTTTAATTATAGAATTTGCATTATGAAAGAAAGGGTCTTTTATTTGCATTCTGTCTTCATCACCAAAAGTAATTGATAGATCTCTAGCATCATCTGGGCTTGTTGACGGCAAAGGAAGCTGCCTACCATAAACACCAGCAATTTTATCAGGCTTAATAGATTTTACAAACTGAGAGAGCCAATTCTTATCTGCTGGTATGCAATGTGCAGAAAGTATAACAATATACTCTCCTTTACTGGCCTCAATTCCTAAATTTATAGCTTTTCCAGGCAAAAAATCTTTAATTTCTACTATCTTATTGACACAATAATATTCAGCAATATTGACTGATGCATCTGTACTTTTGTTATCTACGTAAATAATTTCATAATTTTTGTATGTTTGTTCACGGATACTTCGAAGACATAGCCCGAGCCAATCCTCTTCATTTTTACCTCTGATGATTATAGAAACTAAATTTTTCATAATTTACCATTCAAGTTAGAATTTTTTGCACTGTTTAATCTCTTAGATTAATAAAAATCAAAAAATTACCAAACGTTTTCTCAAGCATATAAATCAAGCTAGCTCAAGTCATTGAAACATGGCCCCAGTGCAATTATTCTATTATATAATAAATAACAACTAAATATATTCATAGATAATTAATCTCCCCATCGGCCTCGATAAGATCTCATAGTATCCTTCTCAATTTCACGAGGTTCAGGCCCATGATCAAAACAACTTTTCTCAGCTATTCGAATATTTGCGACCATTTGTGAAAACTCTGTTGGATCAAGTGCAAATTTATTATCTCTGCCCGGCAAATCTTTGTCGATCGTGAAGTGCTTCTCAACAACTCGAGAACCAAAAGCTAAGCTTATGGAGGGTGTCACAACATCAGACGTATGATCACTGTAGCCAAGGTTTTTACATAAATTACTTAGATAACTTAATCGTGGCAAATTTGCATGCTCAGGCCCACATGGATAGGAGGAGACACAATGCATGCCAATCCACAGTAGACCTTCTACACTATTATAAATTTCACAAGCCTGCTCGACTTCACATGAAGTACCAGCACCAAGTGATACATAAACCTCCTCGAAATTATTGGCTGCAAAATTGTGAAGCGCACTATTTGCCACCTCATGTGAAGGTATTTTTATTTTTCTGATACCAAGGTTGCTAATAAATCCTGCGTCAGATGCATTGAAAGCACTTATTAAAAATTCAATTTTATTCGCATGGCATAACTTCATTAACATCCGAATTTTTTCTTCATTTAATGCAGCTGCATTATATATTTCCAAGCGCCCATCATGATCCCAAGGACCAGGCTTCAATTTACTTGGCTCCCAGTATTGAAATTTTGCCATATCTGCACCACTATTTTTTGCAGCGACAATCATTTTCTCAGCTAGCTCCATATCTCCCATAAAATTCCAACCAATTTCCGCTATAACCTTACAATACATTTTACTCTCCTTTACAGCCCAACACGTAAATTATATAAATTTTAATTTCAATAATCGTTTTAAATTTATGATAACTTTTAAAACGAATTTTGGCATAATTGAAATTATCATTAAAATAAATGCTGATAACCCACTGTGTTCTAACAAATCTAGCTTGTATTTTTTGAATATATTTATGTTGTATGCACCTCTAGCTCTGTACAAAATTAAATTTTTAAATCCAAATACACTCATAATTGATGAATGCATTAAGATTACTTTTCTCTTATTATGATAGCAAATTGGTAAATTCCTAATGACGGATTTCCAATCATTTAAGAATATTTTAAAAACGTTATCAACCCAATAACTTTCTTTGCTACTATCAGCGTAAACAAAATTTTGATTCACCCAATAAAATGAACATTTTTTTGCTAAATGGGAAAATATCAATGATATTTGAGGAAAGTTTTCATACTCATTTTTTCTCAAGCTATCTATAGTATCAATAGATGATTTCGAATAAATAGTGCACCCAGTAAGCGTTAGGTGCCAAGCAAACTTATCAAATACCTCATTACAATCTAAATAAAGCAAATCAACTTCATCTAGTTTTCTGTTTCTAGCATTAACAGCAATTATTTCTGGTTTATCATTCGTAATAATTTCTAAAACTCTTTTTATACCGCCTTGTTCGATCAAAATAGAATCACCTATTAGCCAAACATAGTCTGTTTTAGGTAATCTTAAGGTTTGAAGTATATTTCCATCATGCCCCAAATTTGGATTATTTCGGAAATAGAATATATCCCTATATTCTATCTGTATCTCCTCTATCATTCTTTGTGTTTCGTTTTTAATACTATCATCTGAAATAAAGATTTGAATTGAAAATTCTCTTATCTCAGGCAATAACTTTAAAATATTTCGTTTTAATATTTCTGGTCTATTATAACTAGGTATAGCGATCGATAACTTTTTATTTGTCATGTTTCTTTGTTTTTTCATGGAATAAAATAAAGTCGTGAATTCCTTCATGAAGTGTTTTTGGAGTAAATTTTACGTGTGATTTTAGCTTATTTATGTCCAAGGACACTTTCTCTAAATCAATTTTTCTTTTTTGTTTAAAATTTACACAAACTGTCAATTTGGTATTTTTTTCTAAAATATCTAATATTTCAAGTAAACTACTGCTCACGCCACTCCCTATATTAAAAATTTCATTTTCTATATTCTCTCTTAGGATATTACAAACCACCTGAGCAACATCTCTAACGCAAATATAATCTCTCAAAGTATTACCATCACCCCAAATGTCTACAGGTTGATTAGACAATATTTTCCCCAAAGCAACAGCAATGAATCCTTGATTTGAATTAAGGTTTTGATACTTACCATAGACATTTGATGGTCGCAATATTACATAGCGTAACTGTGTTATATTGCTTAGGTATCTTATATGATTTTCAATAATTAGTTTACTATAGCCATAAAAAGTATGAGGTTCTAAGATACAAGATTCAATCGTCTTGTTTTTCATTCCCTTACCATAAATAGCTCCACCAGAAGAAAAAAATATTATTTTTACATTTTTATTAGATATAAAATTCAGTAATTCAAAAGTAGGCAAAACTATATTAAGCATCTCATGCTCAAACTCGCTTTTGTCGGAGGCTGGTATCAAATTAGATGCTAAATGAACAATTTCCTGAATCTTATGCTCGATTATTAAGTTTTTTATGATATTAATATCTTCAAGAGCTCCGTGAATAATTTTAATCGTTGGGGAATCTTTAAATACATCGAAATTTTTATTTCTAGTTATTAAAAAAATTCTACTACCATCGTTCACCAAAGCCTCTACAATATTTTTGCCTAAAAATCCAGTTCCACCTATGATCAATATATTTTTCATTCTTCAATAATCATCCCATGAAATTTATCGATGTAAATAATCTGAGCACGATCAAATAATATTACGCCAATCATCTTAAATACTTTCAACATATTATTCGCTCGGTCACTTATGTTAACTTCACTTGAAAAAACCTGTTTATAATCCAACTAACAGAACTAAAAAACACTTTAACGATAATTGAGAATATAAACCATCAATTTTTAATCAAATATAATTAGCGGCAGGACCCAAAGTCTCTAACTTTTGATAAACTTTTTAGATAATCTACACCACTCAAATTTATGATTTTGCTAAAGTCCTCCGACCCTAAAATATCCAGATGCCCTACTAATTCTTTAACGAAAAGAAAATTATATAAAGCATCATGTTCAGCTAGACTTTTACATATTACTTTATCACTCATCTCACCACTAATTTCCTTACCCACAGAGGGGTAATAATCACCATACATTCTTTTATCTAAATAGAAGTCAAAACCTTCAATAACGCAACTAAACCTTCCGTATTTATCAACTAAATTATACAAGACTCTTCCTAAAGCCATAGGTGATGCCAGCTGGTCCCCAATTGGAAATTTTGACCGAACAAACGGTAGTGATATTTTTGCTTGTCTGCAACTTACATAAACAGATTGAAATTTTTTAGATAATTTTATCTTCATATCCTCGTTGTCAGAAATTATATTAGTATAATAAACACTATTCGAAAACAAAATCTTCTGTTTAAAACAACTTGTATCAAAACCAATATCCTTTGTTAAAACTAAAATATGATCTTTATATTTGTTAGAAGGATTAATGTTAGCGTTAGGTCCAAAAATATAGAACTTTTTATCTGTCGAACCTTGAGGTATGTATTCACACTGGTCATATTTACGTGCACTAAAACCATGTCTTGATAGTAACGATAGATAACGCTTAGCGGACAATCTAGATCCATAATTCATAGATTCTTTTAATGAAAATTCAGCCCATTTATTTTTTTTTAATACTGCTAATGCCAATTGATTATCACATAATAGATCAAAATATTCTAACCGTATTTTATTTACTTCCAATAAATAAAAAAAATACCTTAGCCATCGAGTATTTGTATTTCTTTTAAACAAAAATAATAGACTACCGAGTACCCTTGTTGAAACTTTATATCCCAATAGACGCACAAGTAATCTGATAAAAATCCTAGTAAATTTAAAAAATAAGTTTTTATTGTCTATTCCAACAACCACTTCACAAATTTCCCTAAAAGGCGCTTGTGAAGTTGAATAGTTTCTAAGAAAGCTATTATATTTTGCCCACATTAATTTAATCACCTTGAAATGTATGAATATGTACTAATTCTCAGAAAAATAAACAATATATCAATTAATATCGAATCTCATTAACACACATAATAGGAAATAATTTTGATAATTGTTAGTCTGTTATCAGTGTTTAAACATTAATAAATGAATTGAAAATATTAGTGCCTCATTTTGAACTCGTTAAGGTTTACAATCAAAAAAATTTTGTTTGTAAAATGAGACCATTTCTAATGGAGTGTAATAATTATTAGTTTCCATTATTTTTAAAACAGAAGTAACAAGATTTGAGTCTTCATCATTATAAAGCCCAAAACCATACTTTCTTAGCAAATTAAAAAACTCTCTATGTTTACAAGTAAATCTCGTAAAGTCACCCCGGCTTATTACAAGATAAAAAATAATATTATTCTCAATAGCAAAATGTAAGAGGGTTGCACCAGCATTATCAAAAATTAAAATATCACTTTGACGAATAAGTTTTTCAGAAGCATCCGAACCTGATATTAAATAATAATCCTCTCTAAGACCTTCGTACAAGGAAGACTTTGATCTAGGGTGATATAAACTCGAATAATTAAGCAACTCTTTTTTGAGTTCTGTATATATGTAAAATTTAGTGCTTACATTAATGCTTTGATAATAATGGTACGGCATTGAAGTGAAATAAAATGTAGGAAGAAACGAATCTTCAATCCATAATATCCTTTTTTCGTCACTTTTAATTGTTTTTAACTTCTGAAATTTAGGTTGATGAATATTATGTTTTGAAAATCCCCATCCATAAAATTCATCAGACAATCTCTTTTCATAATCAGCAAAATAATCAATTTTAAAAATATCATACCCACCTCCGTGCTGAAAACCCTTTATTTTGAGAGTATTATCTAATAAAAATAATTTTTCTATCCCAGAAAATTCTAAGAAAGACGCACATGAACCATCAACTAAGATTTGACTTTTATAGGGCAGTTTAGCTATATTTGAATAGAATACTTTAGGTAATTTCATTTTAACTTTTTTTATCTCACCAAGAGAAATATTCTCTGACAATATTTTGTCAATAATTTGAAACACCTCATCCTGTATATAATAGTTAACATTAGCCGGAATTGATTGTATAAAATAAATGGAAATCTTATTGAGAATTTTGGCACCAAACCATTTTAATCTAGCACCAGGTATAAACAACATTTTAATAAAAAATTTTAAAGTGAAAAATATAATCTTTTTACCTTCTCCTTGATGAAGCGGAAACCCGATTTCTTGATTTGAGGTTTCATATAGAAAACTAAACCGTTGAGCATTATTAAAATCACTATCACAGAAGCTAATTAATCCGTCTTCACCATAAGTTTCTTTAAGCGCTAGAATATTAAAAATCCAGTAATCTAACAGCGTAACAATCTTTTGTTTGTTAGGGTAATCACTATACAAAGTCAAAAGTTCTTCCTTAAATGGAAGGAACTTCTTAGCATGCTGTGAAAATATTTCTGAGGGAGATTGGTTTGTTATTTTTAATTTTTTTTTCATCTAATCAATACTTAAAAAATAAAGTTGTAACTCTCATTCATACAAATTTACAATAACTAATACTACTTTTATGGAAAATATTATGCGCATTGAAATCGCTCTAACCAAGTTATTAGTCTATGAAGAAATTTAAGGATAACCCTTCCCTACAGTAATATATTTTGATGGCTTATCTCTATTCATTGAACTGTTAGCCTGAAATCTTGCCCCATAAATGTTGTTTAATTCTGCCGGCACCACAGTTATTTTTTTCTTAGTAATCCATTTACCAGGTTCAACCTCTAACCAATATTTTTTATTGTAAAACTGGTTTAAAACAAATTGAAAAGAATTCTTTTTCACGCCAAGCCATTCGTAAAATAGATCATCGTATTGGTATAGCTGAGTTTCATAAAAGTTTACTAACTTTGTCGCTTCCTCTTTACTAATCCTTCCATGTCTGATTTCTCGCGATGCTTGATCAGTTACTTTAGTATGACCAGTTTTTATGTGTTTTATATAGTCATGTATATTTAAGAAATTATAACAATCCCCATGATCATAAATATCAAAGGTTCTATGGAATTTTGTACTTTCATAATTGTACAATTTAACCATTTCTTCATGTTGAACCTTAGGGTCCCACCGAACATAATTCGAAAGATATATTCCAATTGTTGAATTTCGTCTAAGGTCATTATCTGAAGGGTATCTATATTGGCATATATCCTCCTCACCCAAAGTATTAAAAATATTTAACAGATCATCTGCCTCAAATCCCATAAGATCATGATCTTTTCTATACCTTCTGGTCATTTGAGAATTATGTAAATGCGAAAACATACCTACCTGCTCTGTACCCTGGTGTGCTCCCCATATAACAAGTGGTATTTTATATCTTATAGACGTTTGCACGGGGAAAACCGTCTGTCCAGCTATACAGGGCCAATACATACTTCCCATTATTTTCAACGAAGCTTTTGTTACTTTTTTTACTATTTGTGGGTTGATATTTTGAATTAAAATATCAACGTTAAATTTTGATCTCAAATTTGCAAGATTTTTAATACCTAATGGCGTATTGAAATATTTATTATATGTAACTATCAATGGATTTAGCTTAAGTTTATTTTTAACCAAGTGCATAATAAAATATGAATCATTAGCTCCAGTTACTGGAACGATGCAGTCATACTTAACTTTCTGCTTACATCTATAAGGCTTTATTAAATCTTCGAGATCTTCCCATCTTTTATTCCAGTCCAAATTATCTTTTTCTTGATGTATTAGGCACCCCGAACAAACCCCTTCATCATTTATTTCTAGACCCAGGGGATGATTTGAATCATACAAACATAATTTGCAGAATGAAGTCTCTTCCATTTTAAATCTTGTCTCTATATGTGGATCTTCGCAATTTTTTCTTCGATTTAGTCAATGATTTTTTTACTTTTTGAAAAAATAATTCCCCATAGTTCAATATATTCCCATATGCGATAGCATTAACCGATGGAGCATCCAATAACTCTGATCCCTGACTAGATAACCCCACCCCTCCATAACTAATTAAACCAATGTTTACCTCAGAAAAAAACTCTACCACTTCATTAGAATACGAGCCTGCATCTCCTTCCGCATCTACATCTATAAGAAGCAGCTCCGATATTATTTTCTCATACTGTTTTATATTTACCAAATCCAATTTAGTAAATATTTTAGTTAAGTAATTAAAATGAAAAAAATGGCCATCAATTACTTTAAATGGAATAGAGAGAATAATAGCCTGAGAACCAATTACTTCTGAAATTATTTTAATATCACTCGGACTCTTCAGAAACAGACTATCTATAATTATCCTTTCTGCACCACTGCTTATAACATCTATGGCATCACTAACTGAAGTAATTCCACCTCCATATGTAAGTGGCGTTGATATCGGTATGGAAGATATTTTTTTTACTATCTCAATATTAGGACCGAGCCCATTAGAAGTCCGATCAATATTCAAAACTATGATTTCATCCACACCCCACCTATCCAGATTTTGGATTATCGTATCAACTGAACCAACAGGCAAGTATGTTTTAAAAGCAAGTGACTGAACCACTCTATCATTTTTTACTACTACTGTAGCTGCTACTCTTTTTTTTATCATTTGCTTTTTAATAGAAAATTAATAGTGCTTTTAAGGATTTGCAATCCAGCCTTTTGGCTTTTTTCTGGATGAAATTGAAAACCAACTGTATTTTTCTGAATAATTGCAGAAGCAAAGTAGTTTGATTTATAAGTAGTCTTGGATAGTATGTTTTTAACGTGACCTCTATATACATATCCGTGGTTGAAGAAAAACTCATATTTATTAAATTTTTTAATGAAATTTAATTCTTTGCAAATATCAATATCGTTCCAACCGATGTGGAAATCAGAATTACCTAGCTCTATGATTTTTCCAGGAATGATACCCAAGCCAGGATGGTCGCCATTTTCTTCAGAACTATCAGTAAGGAGCTGCATACCTAAGCAAATTCCAATAATGGGTTTATTCTTTTTTGATTCATTTATTATAAAATTATCCAATTTTAATTGTTGCAGCCTATCCATAGCATAAGGAAACGACCCCACTCCTGGCAGTACCAAAACTTCAGAGCTCTTAAGGACACTCTTGTCAGATGATTTAAAAGATTTAAACCCTATGGATTTAAATGACTTATTAAGAGAATTAACATTTCCTACTCCGTAGTCTATTATCCCTATTTTCGTCACAGACCTGTCCCAACTACAAATTTGGGTATAATTTCACCACTTATCGTAATATCAAATAACTTTTTATTTGCAGACTTTCTAATATGATCCCAGAATTCATCAGTTGAGATATCAATGTAGTTGCAGAAGGAACTTATATACTCATCCGAGCACTTTCCATCATATTTAGTAATCCATTTGATAGCCGTTTCTCTATCAACAAGGCCTCTTTGCAAGTCCTCATTAACTATCTCCGTAACGAAACCAAAACCAAACTTATAATACTTAATCATCTGATTCATTATTTGCCAATTATCATCTAAAGCGCTTGTACCATGAAGATCGCCTGTTTCAATTGCTATATTATTTCTATTAGATAATCCATTTAGATTTGAGTAAATCGCATTATTCACTAAGGACCAATCTCCCAGATACCAACCCAGATAGATGATTTGAAGATCTTGTAAGTGAAACTCACTATCATCAGGATAGACGAATGGTATCAATTCATTGTGTGAAAATCCCATATCGAGCATCCATTTATGCCCACTACTTAAAGTGTTTGAGTTTTTCATGTTATTGCCATCCCAACCCTCTTTACCTACAGCGCCAAGGTCTCCAACTTGATAAGGGGTTTCTCCCCAGAAAATTATTGGGATTTTGTATGCTAATGCTGCCTGAGGAACCGAGCTAAACAATGCAAGTTCGGATGCTCGCATATGATTAGAAAACTTAAAAAAAGATTCCCGTATCAATTTTCTCCAAGTTTCAGGCGCAGGACTTGATATCACCATATCAAAACCTAAATCAATTAAGTTAGAAGCGTTGTCCGTGCCAGTTTCTGCAATTTGCTCTGGAGGATAAGCTAAGCTCCACAACAGTGGATTAAGCCCTAATTTATCTCTAACCCAAACCGCTTGTCGAGCACTGTCTTTTCCACCACTTACTCCGATCAAACAATCAAATTTTTGAAATGAATTTTTTACTGACTTCTTTTTTCTATTTTTCAAGTAGCTTAATAATTGATCATACCTTGCCTCCCAGTCAATCTCTGAAGTAGATTTTTGGTACCTACATATTGAACAAATTCCATGCAGAAATTTCTCATTTGGTCGCGTATCTGGCTGGAGGCAGCAGTAGCAATAATTCATTTATCCATCACCCAGTGATATCTGAAAATTTGACTGCTGTATTTCTAAAAACATCTTTATTGACTACTTTGCCAATAATCGAATGGAAGTTTTTAGGGGGAATACCATATCCAGGCCTAACGGAAGCAATATCAGAATGTTTTATTTTTTCCCCTTTTTTAAGATTGTTGATGAAATATAGAGAACGCCTAAATTTAATATTTGACTTTTCACCTTCCTTTAACTCGTAGTCGACATTTCCAATAGCTTCCCACGCTATTTTAGACGCTTTACAAAGAGTCTTCAAATCAGCAGGCTCTAACGAAAATGAATCATCAGGTCCTCCCCCTAGTCTATCAAGGGTGACATGTTTTTCAATAATACAACCACCAAAAGCTATACTTGTAACCGCTGTAGTATTATCAATAGTATGATCTGAAATTCCAGCATGAACCTTAAACGAAGATGCGATATCAGCCACTGTCTTTAGATTATAGTCACTAGGATTCGCTGGATAAGAACTTACACAATGAAGGAGAGCAATATCCTTACAACCACCTCGCCTAGCAGCATCAACAGCTTCAGAGATCTCGCCCTTATTTGCCATACCAGTTGAAATTATCATTGGCTTTTTTGTGGCCGCAACATACTCGATCAAAGGAATATCCACGATTTCAAAAGACGCAATTTTATATGCAGGCGCATTTAATTCTTCCAATAAATCGACCGCTGTTTTATCAAAAGGCGAGCTAAAAATGGTTAAACCTAATGCTTTTGCATAATCGAATAGAGGCTTATGCCATTCCCATGGCATGTGTGCTTCTTGATAAAGGTCAAATAACGATCTTCCATTCCATAATCCTCCATCATTGATCATAAAATCTTCAGCTTGAGAATCTAAAGTTATCGTATCTGGCTTATACGTCTGTAGTTTCACAGCATCAGCCCCAGCATCAAATGCTGCCAAAATTATTTTCTTGGCATTTTCTATATCGCCATTATGGTTTGCTGATAGTTCAGCGATAATATATGGTGGGAAACCATTTCCTATTTTTCTACCATTAATTTTCATAATATTTTAAAGATCAAATCCTGCATGAAGATGTTTGTTAATATCTAAAATTTTAGGATCTTCATCACATAACTGGATGACATCTTGAAAGGTAAAATAGTCTCCATGCACCAACAGTTTTTCAAAAATAGATTTCACCACCACTAAATCTTCGGGATAATCAACGGTGAAATAGTAATCGGGTCTTCTGAGATGATTAGGTGAGTTCACAGGAACATATCTAAAATCATTCTGATTATGGTGGAACCATGGAATAATATGCTCTAGGTAAAGTGGATCAACAGTTTTAGATGACATCTCTTGTAATTTTCTTACAGATATTAATTCAGCAACACACCCTAATGGCCATCCATTTGTGTGACTAGTAAATAAAAAATCAGCATCTGTTTTTTTATGCTCATTGATCAGAATATTAATTTGATCGACATCTACAAGAGGATCATCTCCACCTATTCTTATAATATTCTCAACTTTATAAAATTTCGCCGCTGAAATGTAGCGATCTAGTACATTATCTAAAGACCCTCTAAAGCAATTAAAATTATTTTCGGAACATACTTTTTCAATTAAATTGTCTTTGGGGTCAGTCGACGTAACGCAGACTATATCTATATCTTTGTTAGCATTTCTTAATCTTTCCAATTGCCGTAAAATCATCGGCTTACCGAGTATATCCTCGATGACCTTTCCAGGTGATCTAGATGAACTCATTCTTGCTTGGACAAAAATACAATAATTTTTCTCAATCATAATAGTAACAATTTTTAGTCATTATGTTGCGGTTTCGAAAGGTTTGATATAAGACCCTCATTTTTAGTGTTTTCTCTATTATACTTGACATTATTTTTATATATTTCCTGCCTAATTGGAGAGTATTTTGCACTAAACCCTCCCAAACGAATTGCAGAAGATACTCGCCCACTTGTTGGCTTTTCTAGTTGATTCGTATAGTGTATTGTTTTTGAATGAAAAAATACACATTCACCTTTTTCTAAAGTAACTATTTCTTCATTCTCTAACATTTCCTTTGGCAAAAGATCTGAAGTGTCCTCAATAACACTTGAAAATCCTCTTATAAGTGATTTCTTATGATCAATTGTGGGTTGAGTGTGACTGCCTTTAATAAATCTCAAACAAGCTGTGCCATGGTCCATTCCACTTAGGCTAAGATAGCACGTAATTAACGATTCAAAGCCATCTTCAAAGCATGCTAAGAACGAATCTTGATGAGGTGGTGTTGGTTTTTCCGCTTTAGCAGCTCTACAGTGAATATCGATTCCAGAAAAATAAACCTCTTCATTAAGTAATTTACTTCCAAGATTTAACAAACCTGAATGTATCAATCTTAAAAAAATGGGTTCAGAATTTTGCGGTTGAGGAATATAACGAAGCATGATTTTATCATTAATATCATCAAAAATAACTCCATCTGCTTGTTTTAATTTTTTAGAACTATCAATTAAATTTAATAAATTTCTTATTAAATCTTTATCGAAAAGTCCCTTTACTTTAACAAATCCATCTCTTGCGAAAGATGCTTTAATCTCTTTTAAGTCTAATTTGGTCATTCATAATACCTCAAAGTTTTTTCTAGAGCTTCGATTACAGGCTTAGCATCATCGAGCGAAGGATAATTTACTGGGAATAACATTAACTGCGGCTGGATCATTTCTGCATTTGGATATGACGCACCATCAAACTCTAGGGCATCATAAAGTAGTGGGTTATGATATTTGTACTGTCCTTGTGAAACCATAGGTTCATTGTAGGTCAGTGCCCAGCATCCGTAAATACTTTCACCTCCGTTTTTCATAAATTTCCTTCTGAATTCCTGCCACGTCACGTCAGGATGCGTAAATCTAGAAGCAAACGTCCAATATGTATTTCTTGATCCTTCTATTTTCTTTTGAGGCGTCATAAAATCACTATTCAAAACAACATCCCGCATCGCCAACCCAATCGATTCTCTCGTATCTATAAAATATTCATATCTTTCGGTTTGCCCCAAGCCAATTGCAGCTGCTACTTCAGGCATTCTATAATTATAGGCAAAAGAATCATGTCTTTTGTAAGCAGGATCTTGTAATTCACTCTTTGCAATTAAACGAAATTTTCCTGAATCTGCTGTCATTGCATGATATCCCAAACTACAGAACTTCCGCAGTTTCTTAGCCAAGCCTGCATCATTTGTTGTAATAATTCCTCCATCGCCCGTTGCTATATGCTTACTATTTTCCGTACTAAAGCTCGTTATGTGAGCAAAGTCAGATATTGGTTTATTTTGATATGTGGCTCCATGAGCCTCAGCAGCATCATTAATGACTGCAAGATTATATTTTTTTGCTAGATCCATAATAGGGCCTAAGTCACAAGATAGACCATAAACGGACACTGGCATAATAGCTTTCGTACGAGATGTAATCCGTTTTTCAATATCTTTTGGGCATATGTTAAATGTATCAGGGTCTACATCAGCAAAGACAGGAATAGCATTAGCAGCGATGGTAACATCAAAATTACTAATTACTGTAATAGGAGGCATAATTACTTCATCGCCGTAACCAACCCCAAGCGCGTGAAGCGCTGCATGGAGTGTGCTGGTACCCGAATTAAAAGTTACTCCATATTTTGCTCCACATTTTTTAGCAAATGCTTGTTCAAACAAACTATTATAATTTCCAGAAGTTGAGGAGCCTTCTCCTGATGCTATAACATCTGAAACATACTTCAATTCATTACCTTTAAAGCGCCATTGGTTATTCATTTTATAATCCTTCTTGAAATTTATGCTTAAGTTTCAATACAATAATTCTGTGTAAAAGCACTAAACGTTATTAATATTTACACTAATCTTCCGTATTCTTTTATTCTAGAGTTTTAAAATAACTCACAGTATTGTGTGTCTAATGAATTTTTCATCACTTATTCGTTGATATTTAGCTTTCTCAAATAACCGCTGAGATCCAGTATTGTCCTTTAAGACGTTAGCTTCTATAGTAATGTGAGGATGCAGCTGATCTATAATATTTAGTGCTGCTATTGCAACCCCCTGACCATATTTACCAGGGTCTGTATAAATTGATACTTCATAACAGCCGTTATCAATGCGATCTAAACGCACTGCGCCCATTTTTTCTTTTGTTACAGCCTGCGATGTAATATAAAAGTAATTCGTTGGACTTTTTAATTTTTGTCTCATCCACTTTTTATGCTCATTCCATGTAGGTATTTTTGTATTCACTGCATATTTGCGTGTTAATGGATGAATTTGCCACTTAAAAATGTCACCAATATCTTTTTCACAAGCTACCAATAACCGGTAATCATCGGCTTCATTTACATAAGAATCTAATTCTATAGAAACACGATAAATTCCTAAACCATCACATATTTCCAAATTAGCCGTATGGTAGGTGACCCAGTCAGATAGTATTTGCTGTAATGACTTCCAAAATAAACTCTCTAACTCATCTAACTTTATAACAATGGCTGCACCATATTTTTTTAACTTTTCTCCTATTTCATGTTGATTGTCCGCCAATGGAATAATTATGCTAGGTAAGCCCAAACAAGCTCTCTCCCAAGAGGTTGAGCCTGGTGCACCAATAGAAATGTCGTGATTAGTCATTAAAGTAGCCATATCTTCGCTAAAATCAATATGGCAAATATTTTGATAATCACGACTAAACGAGACCACGCTCTCGTAATTTTTTGCACGAGGACTCAATAAAACTGTAATTTCCAAATCTGATCTAGTCGATAAGAGTTTAAGAATAGATAAAGAAGCATTTGCTTGATCAATTCCACCCATACTGACTAGAACTCGGAGCGGTGAATCAGAAAGAACACGGTCATACGCATATTCTCGCAAAGCTGAAAACTCTGGCCGCACCAATGCATATGAAGATCCTGCTAATATTTTACACTTTTTAGGTACCAACAGTTTATAATCTTGAGGTCTTCTGCCTAATGTTTGATCAATCATCAAGTCACAACTATGTTTGCGATCTGCCAAGTCATCAATGACTACTAAATTTTTACATACCTCACGTACTGTATTTTCCCAGTAAAAATCTATTCCGTAGTGATCAACAATTAGCAGATCTATTACTAGATCACCAATAACTTCCAAAGTTTGTTGAGCATCTATTTTCCAATCAGCTCCTAACCACGAGTAATGACCCGCATTTCTGATATTTATTAGACCCGGGAAATCTATCGTTTTATTACTGCCGTTTTCTAGAGGCAATATTCTAACTTCAAACCCCCTATCAATAATTAACTTAATCATATGGCCTTCATGCTGACGGCATACAAAATAGCATTTAGCGCCCTTATTACGCAGCACCTGAGCTAGCGTTAAGCATCGAATAACATGACCTGTGCCAATATCTATTGATGCATCTGTCCTGAAAACAATGTTCATAGATTAAGTACACATCCCAAATAGTATTTGCACTTTAAGGTTTAACATTAATTTCAGAATATCACACATTCATTATCGAAAAAAAGCTATCTAGGAAAAAGCATAAGAGTTTTTAAGATAAAAGTAATCGACACAAAAATTAGTCAGAGGCATTTTCACATTGTTTTTTATTTTTAGACTAACCACCATTCAAAGTCTCAACACTTTTTCCGCATTCAATCATTCTTACAACCTGACGCACAAATTCAGGATCTGTACGGACATCTCGACTGACTATGCCCCTCACAAAATCAAGCAAAGCCGCTTTAAAGGCATAAAAAGAGTCTAGAAACACCATGTCATGCCAACTATTATCGCCAATCAGGCGCAAACTAATAGGACACTTTAGATCTCCAAGAGCAGTAATAGTTGCCTGAAAACCACTGTCCCAATAATAGTTGACTGAGTGATTATCTCCCTGGGTCCATCTTTGATGTCGGCGTAACTCCCCTTGATCCCCAGAAATTTTCAGTAATGGTTCAATTACATGAATACCATACTTTTCCCAATCTTTTGGAGTCGACGCATAAATATTCTGCAACACTCCCACCTTGGCACGGATAGCATCAGTCAATTGAAACTCGCGTCCATAGCTTACAGCCGAGCAAGTAAAAATCTGTCCAGGAAATTTTTGCAGTGCATATAAATCGTCCAATTCCTTCTCTGAAAGACAAATTGGTTTGTCGATGTAAATTGGTAAGCCAGCTTCCAAGAACGGCGCAGCTAATTCATAGTGAGTCTCCGCATCGTCACGAGCTAACAAGATACCGTCAACTTGACCTATCATATCTTCAGGGTCTTTCACCACATTAGCAATGTTAGCGGCCGCCGCCAAGTGGTTCGATATGGCAGTATCTTGCGTCCAGACGTGTGTAACATTCGCGTCTGATATTGAGTCCTTGGGGAATTGTTGTTTTTCAAGATAACGAGGAATGGCTGGAAAGCCACAATTCTCCATAATATGCGACTTATAACCATTAAATATTGCTGACCAAGAATATGGGTGGCCATTGCCACTCGACATCCCTATTACCCCAAGCTTCAATGGCATCACTGTATTTCCCAGAGCGAAGGATTGATATAAAGTGGGTTATCACATCCTAACCCCACAGAGTCGAAACTTGCTTCAGTCGAAAAATCCTCAACACATGAATTAAATTGCTCCAAACTATTAACACCAATAACTACCTTATCCACAAATGGAATATCCCTTACAAATATTAGAGCAGCTTGATTTACCGTTAATCCCTGATCTCGCGCAGCAGCATGCCATCGAGCAAGAAGTGGCTTTATAGGTTTGAAAAATTCTGGGATTTCATCTAATGACATGAGCAATAACCCTTGAAGGAATGCTGATCTCACATGAATCTCCACTCCCTCTTTTTTTAGCATTTCAAGGTGCCCACTTGAAAGCATTCGCTGATCCAATACGCTTAATGGTAATTGGATTAAATCGGGCTTAAATACCTTTAGTATTTCATCGATTTGAGCAGTATCATAGACAGACACTCCTATTTTATCTACCCGCCCTTCATACTTAAACTGCCTCATGGTTAACACAATCTCTTTCCCTCCTGAAACAAGTATATCCTGAGCGTTATGGACTAGGAGTCCATAGACTTTTTCACATGAGAGCATGCTTAAAGAATTATCGAAAGCCTGCTTAAGTTGGGTAATCTGAACCTCAGTGATTTTTGACGTAGAAAAGTGTGGGGTTTTTGTGATCACGTTGAACTCTTCTAAAGAATTCATTCCTAACACCATCTCTGCATCACCATAAAGTGAACCGGTGTCCAGCCACCTCACCCCAGAGAATGAAGCCTTCAAGAGAATTTCTTTCACCACATCAGGTTTGGTTACTCCACTAGAATTAGCAACGCCATATGGTATTCCCCACTGTACAGTACCCAAACCAAGTTTTTTTATTCTATGACTCAAGACAAAATTGACTTCAGAGATGACACTATCTGGGTAAAATCACTATCAGATAAGTCAGGGAACATCGGTATACTTAATGCTTCAGAGAAGTATTTTTCCGCCTGAGGGCAACAACCGACCTTGAAACCCATCTTTTCAAAGTATGGCTGACGATATACGGGTATATAATGTAGATTTACCGAAATACCACTTAACAACATTTCTTGATAAACCTGCTGATGACTCTTACCCATCTTATCTAGCCCTAACCTAATTACATAAAGATGATAACTCGAATAACTAGCATCGATCTGATGAGGAATCACCAGAGGTAATTCTGCAAGAGCATGATCATATTTTCGAGCAATCATATGCCGTTTATGTATAAACTCATCTATCCGCGTCAATTGGCTCAACCCAAGGGCAGCGTGAATATCTGTCATACGGTAATTAAAGCCTAATTCTATTTGCTGATAATTCCAAATCTCTTCTTTTGGCTTTAACTGGGTCAGTGTTGAATCATTAGTGATCCCATGACTACGCATTAAATTCATTCGTTGGCACAGAACTGGATTATTCGTAAGTGCCATACCGCCCTCACCAGATGTAATTATTTTGACCGGGTGAAAACTAAAAACGGTAATATCACTGAACGCACAATTACCAATGGGGCTATTTTTATATTTCCCGCCAACCGCATGTGACGCATCTTCGATAACACTAAACCCATATTGCTGGCTTAACAGATAAATAGCCTCCATGTCGCACGATTGACCACAAAGGTGCACAGGCACGACAACTTTGGGTAAATGGCCCTCTTTTTCTGCTTGAGCTAATTTAGCGGCCAGAGCTTCTGAACTCATATTGTAAGATCGCGGATCAATATCGACAAAATCTACCTCTGCACCACAATATAAAGCACAATTGGCCGATGCTACAAACGTAACGGGACTTGTCCAAAGTCGATCACCTGGGCCAAGGTCCAGTGCTAAGCAAGCCAAATGTAGAGCAGAAGTTGCACTATTAACTGCTACAGCGTACTTTGCACCGCAATAATCAGCTACGCCAGACTCAAATTCTGGAACTACTTTTCCCTGAGTAAGAAAGTCTGAACGCAACACTTCGCCGACAGCATCAATATCTTCTTGTGTGACGGATTGGCGACCATAAGGAATCATAAACTATTCAGCCTCGAAGCTATTGTCTACATGCATCTTTATAAGCGATCTTAGCGAATCGACCGTTTCCCATTCTGCATTTGTCTCAGAGCTGTATCTAAACCCTAAAGGAACCTTAACCGCTTTATGATGACTTAAGTATTCTTCCTCAGTATAATTAAGTGAAACCGATGGCAATATGACGTAAAATTTTCCAAGATCGATAGTATTCAACGAATCAGTGTCAGTGATCATTTCTTCGTGGAGTTTTTCTCCCGGCCTAATTCCTACAATTTTGGTACGACACCCAGGAGCAATTGCTTTAGCGACATCTAAAATCTTATATGAAGGAATCTTAGGCACGAAGATTTCTCCGCCAATATGATTTTCAAGGGCGAACAAAACCATATCAACGCCATCTTGGAGTGATATATTAAATCGCGTCATATCGACGCTTGTTATCGGTAAAACTCCGTCTTCCCTTTTCCTAAGAAAGAACGGAATCACTGAACCTCTCGAGCCCATTACATTTCCATAGCGAACAACACTAAAACGAATATCTTTTGACCCTTTAATATTGTTTGCAGCGGTAATCAACTTGTCAGAAACAAGCTTAGTAGCACCGTATAAATTTATAGGTGCGCAAGCCTTATCTGTCGACAAGGCAACCACATTTTTCACCCCGCAATCTATCGCAGCATGAATTAAATTTTCCGCGCCTCCGATATTAGTTTTAATACACTCAGTTGGATTATATTCTGCAGTGTCAACTTGCTTAATCGCTGCTGCATGAATAATTACGTCAACATCCTCACACGCCCTTTTAAGACGATCCAAGTCCCTTATATCTCCAATAAAAAAACGTAGTTGAGGGAATTGCTTTTCAGGATAAAGTTGGCGTAAATCAGATTGTTTCAACTCATCTCTAGAAAATATAATTATCTTATTAGCAGTGGGGTATCTAGAAAGGATTGTTTCCACAAACTTTTTACCAAAAGAACCTGTGCCTCCAGTTATTAATACATTCTTATTTGATAACATTTATTCAATCTCACACTTTATTAATTTTTAAATCAACGCCTTTGATGGTCGTAATCTTCGAATCTACACTATTCAATGCAAATCCTTCACCACAACTTCTTCATACGTTCCAATTCTAGTAATTTGGCCATCTTTCAGCTCAACAATCTCAGAACAATTTTTTAGAGTAGATAATCGGTGCGCTACAATTATCACAGTAAGATGTTCGTCTAGGCTTTCAATAGCCTCCATAACAGCAAGCTCTGTTTCATCATCCAAAGCACTTGTAGCCTCGTCAAACACGATTACATCGGCATTTTTATAAAGTGCACGAGCAATTCCAATTCGTTGTTTTTGGCCCCCAGACAAGCGAACACCTCGCTCACCTACTACTGTATCATATTGTTCGCTCCAGGCCTCAATGGTTTCTGCCATTTGCGCCTGCCGGGCTGCTTCATGCACCCGGAAAATGTCAATTTTATCCACATCAACACCAAAAGCAATATTCTCAGCAATGCTAATATCTGCTAAAAAAATACTTTGTGGGACATGTGCGATATGCGTCGACCAAGTGCGTTGATTTTTCCCAGTTATATCTACGCCATCTATTGCTAAACTGCCACAAGTCGGCGGTAACAATCCCATGATGATATCTAAAACAGTACTTTTACCACTACCTGTAGGGCCGATTAAGCCAACTCGACTGCCCTTTACAATGCGCAAATTAAGCCTATCTCCTAACACCCAAGGTGTATCTATATTATACTTAAATGATAAATTTTTAAGTTCAATACTATGTTTAAAAGGCATGGGATCAGGAAGCTCAGTACCCACATAAAAAGGTAAGGGCTGATCAAGTAGGTTTAGTGCCTCAGCTAAAGAAGCCTGGCCACCTCTTATAGATGACCAGCTAGCGTAAGCTAATTGCAGCATTGGCAATATACGCTGTGCTCCCAATGCAAATGCACCTAAAATGGGTATAGTTTTAGAAAAATTTTCTGTGCTACTCACAAAAAAATAAGCTACTACTGCAATTAGTACGATACCAAGAGATTCAATAGCAAAGCGAGGACTGCTAGAAATAATAGAAATATTGGCCTGTGCACGACGCAATGGAAGATCGGCATTTCGATATATTTTGCAATAAGTCATTTGAGCTCCACCAATCAGTACATCACGGATACCTCCCAAGCCCTCTTGCAAAGCTTTAAACAGTTGATTTAACTTTTTGTTTGCAAGCTCACTATCTCGCAATAAAATTTTTCTTGTCGCATAGATTACTACTCCATAAATAGCACCAAATCCTGTAAAGGTGCTAATAGCAACGACAGGTTCAATTGATATTAACATTATTAAAATTAATATTAGCATAATGCTGGCGCTGAGGATATTAAGTAGAGGCATCAGTGTCGAATATACAAGCGCGTTGGCTTTATTAGATATACCTGCAATCACCTCACTACTATTTCGTGAAATATGTACAGTATAAGACTGATAAAGAGTGCGCTGATAAATACTTATACTAAAATCCGCGCCTACAGCATGACTAAGTCGAGTTAATACTACCAACAACAGCAGGCGCATCGATCCAGATAATATTGCGCAACTCGCAAAAAGTATAGTAAGTGGGAGCAAAATCTGTTGAGGTTCATTAATGCTAAACAGTTTCAATATTGGCTGAGCAAAAGGATGATTAAAAACCTGATCAGGCGCAGTTAATGCCCCTAAAAACGGTAATATAGCACCAATACTCAAAACTTCTGCAAAAGATGCCAAAAGCATAACCAAAAATAAGAGCGCGAATTGTATATGACGACGTTTATCAACGTGACGCCAAAGACGATAAAGAAGATGTCCTAGAACAGGATTAGTCATATTTGTTTTTTATTCTTCTATTCAATGTTATTAAATAAATAAATCATATTTCTTTTGATTTGGTTTTTTATAACAACCAATTCGTGTGGGTAATTAAAAATAGTCTTCAAATGCTAGTCCAATCAAAATGAAGTACGCCAATAAAAATTCATTTAAGCTTTATAGCTTAATTAATCTATATCTATTTTTCTGTGTATTAGCTTTTTCCAAATAAATCACGCGTGAAAACTTTGTCTAAAACATCAAAAATCTCATCTTGTAAGCGATTAGCCACAATTACATCACTCAATCTTTTAAAAGCATCTAGATCTTTTATTACTTTTGAATGGAAAAATTCACTATTTTGCAGTAATGGTTCGTAAACAACAACCTCAATACCTTTAGCTTTAATTCTTTTCATCACACCTTGAATGGCACTTGCACGGAAATTATCTGACCCTTCTTTCATAATCAGACGATAAATACCAACCACTTTGGGGTTACACTTCATGATGCTGTCCGATATAAAATCTTTTCGCGTATTATTCGACTGTACAATGGCTTGTATTAGATTCTGCGGCACTTCAGAGTAATTTGCGAGTAATTGCTTAGTATCTTTTGGTAGACAGTATCCACCATAACCAAAACTTGGATTATTGTAATGATCTCCAATACGACTGTCTAATCCAATACCTTTTATCACTTCACGTGAATTTAAGCCACGGCTTTCGCAATAAGTATCCAGCTCGTTGAAATAAGCTATTCTCATGGCTAAATAAGTATTAGAAAATAATTTAATTGCCTCAGCCTCAGTTGAGTTAGTAAAAAGAATAGGGATATCACTTTTAGATTTTGCTGCACCATCTATTAACAAATCTGTAAACTCTTGGGCGCGTGAAGACCTTTCCCCTATAATTATTCTTGATGGATAAAGATTGTCGTACAACGCACTTCCTTCCCTCAAAAATTCTGGCGAAAAAATAATATTCTTATTATTTAGACGCTCTTTAACTTTTGCAGTATAGCCCACTGGGACTGTCGACTTAATCACAATAATAGCATCAGGGTTAATAACTGAAACCTCTTGAATAACCTGTTCAACCGATTCAATATTAAAGTTGTTAGTATTAACATCATAATCTGTAGGTGTAGCTATAATAACAAAATCAGCATTTCGATAAGCTAAGGTTTTATCTAAAGTAGCTTGGAAATTTAAGTCTTTAGTCTTTAAAAAAAGATCAACTTCTTTGTCAATGATAGGTAATTTCCTATTTTTTAGCATATTGATCCTTTCAGGCACAATATCTAAAGCTACCACTTCATTATGTTGGGCAAGCAATATCGCCAACGATAGCCCAACATAACCTGTTCCTACTACAACTATTTTAATGACTGTAATCTCCCATCAAATACTATTGCACCATCACTAAATAGTTTTGAGTAGCAATAATTAATTCCACATAAACTTTGTTGATTTTTATTGAATATACTTTTTATAGAATCCCCGTTGACCGGAGAAAATAAACAATTGTATCACTAATAACCTCAAGAGTGTTATGGCTTCTATAATTGCTTTTATCCAAAATCAGAAATCATCATCCTTAAATTTATTCATAAATGCATTTATTTCTTCTCTTGATTTTTGGTCCCGCATAGCCATCATGAGATTTGCAGTTAAGTAGCCCATCTTATTGCCACAATCAAATATATGTGCGTCCGTCATAACAGCATTTAAACCATCTTTGGCTAAAAGCTCTGATAACGCATCAGTTAATTGTATTTCATTACCTACACCAGCACTAATGCTTTCAAGTATGCTAAGTATCTGTGGCGGTAAAATATAACGCCCCAAAATAGCCAAATCTGACGGTGCTTTTTGAGGTTCTGGTTTTTCAATTAAAGCACTCATGGAAGTTGTTTCAAACTTATTAATATTTTTTCCACACATATCGATTATTCCATATTTTTCAATATCATCAAAATCTATACTTTCGACCATAACCTGACCAATACCTGTTTTATTCCAAGCCTTCATTAAATAAGAAAAACTAAAGTCTTTTTCCCGAATAACTTTATCTAGAACCAAAACATCTGGAAGTAATACTGCAAAAGGTTCATCATTAATTAGATGTTTAGCACATAGTATTGCATGACCTAATCCTAAAGCATCTGCTTGACGCACTGAAGATACTTTAACATCATCTGGGATAATCCTTACAATATCCTCAAGAATTTTATTTTTACCTTTTTTTACTAATCTATGTTCGAGTTCATAGTGAGCATCGAAATGGTTTTCGATTGCTTCCTTTCCACTTCGAGTTACAAAAATAATTTCACGGATCCCACCATTAATGGCTTCTTTAACAACATGTTCAATTATAGGCCGATCATAAATAGGCAATAGCTCTTTTGGTATTGCCTTCGTTGCTGGTAGCATTCTTGTACCCAAGCCAGCCACTGGTATTACCGCCTTATCAACCGGCTTCACAAAACTCATATTTTACCACCATAATCTAAAACTACTGATATACAGAAGATATCTAATAGTTAATTTGTTAATTTTTGGAACTATCGCCAACTCTTTTCTCTAGAGATTTTATTTCTTCTTTTAGAGCTTCAAACTCTTGTTTTTTACGTACAAGAAAATTACTTGTAATTAAAGATTTCTCACGAATGCCTTTTGGGGTCAGAATATAAGAATATTTTATCTTTTGTGAATTTTCTTTAAAATTTGAGAGCTTGAGAATTCCTTTATCAATTAGCGATGTTAATAGGTAGTAAGCGGAGCCATTGGATATTCCAACCTCTTGAGCAATTGCTCGAGTAGACATATTAGGATTTTTTTCTATTGTCTGCAAAACCCTAAACTTTGCATCCTCTTGCTGCTCTTTGCGACGACTAGCCATACATAGCTACCGCACAAAGCTTTGAGACAAAACTTTGTAAATTGAATGTGTTAATTGACTTTGTTATTTTTTGTAACATTCAAATTTGAGCGTGCAATTAAAGAGTAATGTTGTCAATATCAATATTAACTTTAATATCAATAAGATATTAAAGAGTAATATTGATATTTAGATGTATAATCTAAAATTATAACTATTTTATATAAGTAAAAAAATATAACCTTAAAAATTCAAAATAAGTTTCTTGACATAAATATAATCAAAATAATATTATCAGATAATGATTTAAAAAAAAATCTGATTATTATCTTGACTATATGCTCAAAAATGAACAAAAAATTTATAGGTGTACTTACATGTCAAAAGAATGGTTCATTTTACAATTTAAAGCAAATTCTCACCATCAAGCTATGAAGAACTTAAAGCAACAGGGATTTGAAACGTTTTTACCCTTACATGACTCCACTTCACGAAAAGCATCACGATTCATAAATACTACTCGACCACTATTTCAAGGTTACATGTTTATCACATTTGATAGAGCAGAAACCAAATGGTATAAAATAAACAATACTTATGGTGTTTCACGTTTGGTTACTTTTAATACTATTCTTAAATCAATTCCTACCACATTCATTGATAATTTGATGAATCGATGCGATTTATCAGGTAAATTACTACCTGTAAAGAAACTAAAAAAAGGCGATCAAGTAAAACTTTTAAAAGGTCCGTTTGCAAAATTTATCGCAACTATTGAAACATATGAAGATGATCAACGCATATGGGTTTTGATGGATTTAATGGGTAGGAAGTCAAAAATACTTGCCCCTTCAGATAGCCTTCAACCAACAAACTGAAGTGTTTTACTAAAGTTTAATTATTCTTGTTCATAACCAGTTGGATTGAGTTTATGCCAACGCCAAGTATCCTCACAAATGGTTTTTATATTTCTCTCTGTTTTCCAGCTCATTAACTCAAATGCTTTTGAAGAATCTGCCCAAAAGGAAGCAAGATCTCCCTCACGTCGAGGTAAATATTTTAATTCAATTGGAACGCTAGATATATCTTCAAATTTACTCACCAATTCAAGCACAGTCGTACTTTTCCCAGCTCCAATATTTAATACTTCATATCTATCCAGTTTATTCTTGTTTAAAGCACTTATGTGCGCGAGTGCCAAATCTACAACATGGATGTAATCTCTTGCACCTGTTCCATCTATAGTCTCATAATCATTTCCAAAAATATTTAAATGATCGCGCCGCCCGTCAGCTACCTGCGCAATATATGGCATTAAATTATTGGGTATTCCAATTGGTTCTTCCCCGATTTGACCAGATTCATGGGCTCCAACAGGATTGAAATATCTAAGAACAGCTCCCCTTCTTTTTTCATCTATTTTTGTCCAATCATTAATTATATTCTCAACTATCAACTTAGTTCGCCCATATGTATTAACTGGATCAGTTGGATGCTTTTCATTATAAGGCAAATAGTGAGGTTTGCCATAAACCGTAGCAGATGAAGAAAAAACAATATTATAACATTCAGCTTTAGACATGGCCGTGAGAAGTGAAATAGAGCCACCAACATTAACATCGTAATACTTTATTGGATCTGCTGTACTTTCACCAACAGCCTTTAACCCAGCAAAATGAATGACAGAATCTGGTTTAAAAGTATTAAAAATTTTATTTAATGCATTTGCATCGCGAATATCTGCATTTGTAAATCGCAAATCACAATTAGTAATATTCCGAACTCGCTCAAGTGCAGCTTCATGCCCGTTACAAAGATTATCTACAACAAAAACCTCATGACCTGCTTTTAAAAGCTCAACGCATGTATGACTGCCAATATAACCAGCACCACCTGTCACAAGAACTCTCATATTAATTTTCCATTGTAATTATTCATTAATTTAGTTTTCAAAATATAATTAACTCCTAAACAGAATATGTACCAGCAGAATTGCCGCATTGCCTCTTTTGTTAAAAACATCCAATATAAATAAAAATAAGAGAATATCATGAGCTCAAACACGCCAATTATCGCAGGATCAAAACCTGCTAACTTCAATTGGGAAGACCCATTTTTATTAGAAGATCAGCTCACTGAAGAAGAACGCATGATACGCGACACAGCAAATGCTTATTGCCAAGGTAAGTTAATGCCAAGAATCATCGAAGCCAATCGCAATGAAGTATTTCACAGAGAAATCATGAATGAAATGGGTGAGCTTGGGTTGCTTGGATCAACAATACCTGAAGAATTTGGTGGAGTTGGGGCTAATTATACATCCTATGGTTTAGTAGCTAGAGAAGTAGAGCGTATTGATAGTGGATATCGCTCTGCAATGTCAGTTCAATCATCATTAGTAATGCATCCAATTTTTGCATACGGAGACGATAACCAACGAAATAAATATTTGCCTAAATTAGCATCTGGCGAACTAGTTGGGTGCTTTGGTCTCACAGAACCAGATCACGGCTCAGATCCAGGTGGAATGTTAACCCGGGCAAGACAAGTAGATGGTGGATATATAATTTCAGGTGCAAAGAACTGGATTACAAATTCACCAATTGCTGACGTCTTTATTATTTGGGCAAAATCTGATGCTCATGATAACAAAATCAAAGGATTCATTTTAGAGCGCGGAATGAAAGGGTTAGAATCTCCTAAAATTGAAGGTAAGTTTTCTCTGCGTGCTTCAAAAACTGGCATGATACAAATGGATGAAGTTTTTGTTCCAGAAGAGAACATCCTTCCAAATGTATCTGGATTAGCTGGTCCATTTGGGTGCTTAAATCGGGCACGCTACGGCATTGCTTGGGGCACGATGGGTGCTGCAGAATTTTGTTGGCTCGCAGCAAGACAATATACAATTGACCGAAAACAATTTGGCAGACCATTAGCTCAAACACAGCTTATTCAGAAAAAGCTTGCCGACATGCAAACTGAAATTTCCCTTGGGCTACAAGGATGTTTACGCATGGGACGTTTATTTGATGAACATAAAGTTCCTGCTGAACTTATAAGTTTAATGAAACGAAATAATTGTGGAAAAGCACTCGATATTGCACGTACCGCGCGCGACATGCATGGTGGAAACGGCGTTTCAGATGAATATGGTGTAATACGCCACGTTATGAATTTAGAAGCAGTAAACACGTATGAAGGCACACATGATATTCATGCATTAATACTTGGCCGCGCCCAAACAGGCTTACAAGCATTTTTCTAAATGGATAATTCATATATAAAAATATTTACAAATATATGATATAAATAAACTTATCGTAGAAAATACATTAAATATTTTTTAAGGCTGTGGAATGTTATATTTTACGTCGCGTTCTCAACATTACTTGTCGATATATATCCTTGATTTTTAGTAAGAATCATCAATAATGATATCCACTGTGGGGGAGTTACATTATTAAGTAATTATGAATCCATCAAAAAATTGGTTAAAACACTAAGATTTAACCGTATCGGGAGAATAATATGATTAAAAAATCTTTAACAAAACTAGCGATCGCAGCAACACTTGCGACAGCTGGTACAGCGGCTTTTGCTGACTGTGGTGATGTTCAAATCGCAGAAATGAACTGGGCATCAGCTGAATTAATGGCAAATGTAGACAAAATCATTC